>Ga0307966_1000018_pt1 | contig 127816 bp, 113 predicted proteins | sample OrgLakmetagen646_FD_203141 | JGI IMG/M metagenome (GOLD analysis project Ga0307966, IMG submission 203141) | Saline water microbial communities from Organic Lake, Antarctica - #646 | ecosystem: Environmental > Aquatic > Non-marine Saline and Alkaline > Saline | place: Antarctica: Organic Lake... | reverse complement strand
GACCAGACGCGGTTTGTGATTGAGCGCCAGCGACAGGATGCCGCGCCAGGTGTAGGGCTGGTCCGCCCTGCCTGCTGACTCGTCCTCGACATCGCCCATTTGTGTTGCCTGTTCCAAACAGCCTCCTTTTAATCCGGTTTAATCCAGAACATACGATCTGCTACCCGCTGCGGCCCATTATCCTGACCTTTGGTTTTTCCTGTGAGTGGATCACTGGTGACCCGGCCCACCATCTGCCATCATTGCAGCTTATTGATCCCGCACCGACCTGAGCCAGATCCATGGTGAAACACGACTGCCACTATCACCCGGGCGATCCCGCCAAATGGCACTGTGGCGAGTGCCAGATTCACTTCTGCGCCCGCTGCATGCCCGACGCCGACAGTCGCAAACAACACGCCCTTTGCCCGCAATGCAACCGCGCCATGCGGTATCTGGGCGCTGCAACAGAAGTCGTACCTTTCTGGAACCGGATCGGCGCGTTTTTCCGCTACCCCTTTCACACCGACCCGTTGCTGGTGGTTGCGATCTGCACGCTGGTGCCGGTGATGATCAGTGGCAATATCGTGGGTCTGATCGTTTCGCTGGTGCTGGTGCTGGCATTGCTGAAGTACACCTATGCGGTCATCAACCATACCGCCGAGGGCCACATGAAGCCGCCGCCCCTGACAGTGGCGTTCACCGGCAGCGGGTTCGATATTGTCATACTGCAGCTGCTGGTGTTCATCCTGATGGGTGCACTGGTCAGCTCGGCTGCGATGCTGGGTGGGCCGATACTGATGCTGGTGGTTCTGGCGCTGGTGGTTCTGGCCCTGCCGGCCAGCGTTATGGTGCTGGCGATGGAGCACTCCGTTGCCGCCGCAGTCAATCCGATGAACCTTGCGGTACTGATCTCCCGAATCGGCGGCCCGTATTTTCTGCTATACGGCTATCTGATTCTACTGACTGTCGCCTCGAGCGCTGCCCAGCAGTTCGCGTTTAACCATTTTGCACCCCAGATGGCCAACATTCTGGCCGGTTTTCTGAACAGCACCTTTACGCTGATGCTGTTCCACATGCTGGGTTATCTGCTATTCCAGTATCAGGAAGAACTCGGCTTTGCCAGCGATCATCAGGATGAGGAACGCCCGGACGAAATGCAGGGGCGGGATCGCACCCACCGGATTGACGCCGACATCGACATGAACCTGAAGGACGGAAACTACGACCGGGTGCAGGCGATGCTGAAAGAAAGCCTGAAAAACGACCCGTCAAACACCCACCGACTGGAACAGCTTCATTCACTGTTAACAGCGAGGGATGATCGCCAGGAGCTCTACCGCTATCACCCTCGCCTGCTCACCATGCTGGCAGACCGGAACGAGGGCGACACCATGGCCGGCCTGCTGGCAACGATGGAGCGCGTCGAACCGGGCTTTCGGCTGGACGATCCGGAACTGACGGTCCACTGCGCCAAAACCCTGTACCAGCGCGGCCGGTTCAAGCCCGCCCTCAAGCTGCTGCAGGACTTCCACAAGCGCTTCCCGGACAGCGAATCCCTCCCCCAGGCTTACCTGACGGCAGCCCAGGCACTGGCCAACGGGCTGGGCCAGTGGGAAAAGGCGACGGCTTTTTTAACCTACATCAAGAAGCGTTGCGTGAACCATCCGTTGCACGAGCAGATCGACATCTACCTGCAGCAGGCGCAGAACCGGGAGCCCCTGAAAGGGCCCAGAGCATCATTCAACGTGGAATAACCCCTGTTGTCCCTTGCCGGATCTGCCCATCAGACCCCGTTCGCTAACAGCTGGCGGTAGTGGCGGGATTTTGTAACCACCTGGCGCTTGTCGAACTCCTCGGCCAGAAGCCGACAGGCCTCACCAGCCAGGTCCTTGTCCCCCGTACCGCGAAGCCGCTCGAAGGCCCGCTCGGCGGATTTCAGGTCGTCGTTGCGCAGGCAGGTGAACAGCACCCGGTTGTGATCCTCCGGGGCTAGCGGGCCATGGCTTTCGCCCAGCCTCATATACTCGGCCCAGATTTCGATGGTGCGTTCCGGCTGGCGGCGGGTGAGGGATTCATTCATCAGTTCCCGGGCGTATTCACGGTAGTCGGACTGATCAGGGCGAAGCTTGGCGAGCCGGTATAGATGCTCCAGAAGTACCGTGCGGTCGGGGTAATGCCGCCTCAGCGCTTCAAACTGGCGCCGGGCGAGGTCAAATTCCATTCTGCCAAGGCTTGCCATGGCCTGGGCATAACCGGTGGTGAAACGCTGGTCCTGCTCGCCTTCTCCGGGCTCGTAGAATTCGTCTTTAACCTGGAGCCAGCTTTTCCCCAGTAACCACACCAGCCCTGCCCCGGCGACCAGGCCGCCAGCATGTGCCATGTAGGCTATGCCGGTGGCACCGGCAAACCAGTAGTCGTAAACCTCTTTGCCCAGCCACACCGGCAGCATGGCCAGAGCCGGGGCGCGGAAATAATTGAAATACACCCCGAGAAAATAGAAGAAGCGGATTTTCTGCAAACCGTAGATGGCCACATACATGCCCATCAGCCCGGAAATAGAGCCGGACGCGCCCACCAGAGGCACGGGACTGCCCAGGGAAAAGGCCGTAAACACCAGACCGGATATTGCACCGCACAGCAGGTAAGCCAGTAAAAAGCGAGCGGCGCCCAATGCTTTTTCAACGGTAAAGCCCAACAGAAACAGAAAGACCAGATTGCCGATGATATGGCCCCAGCCGCCGTGCAGAAACTGGTAGGTCACCAGTGTGTAGAGCGAAAACTCGGCCGGAACCAGGCCCAGTTGATTGGCGCTTACCCGGTCTACGTACTGTTGCTGGATTTCACTGCGCTGAGCCATCCATGCACGGCGCTGTTCCGGCGCCCAGATAAGATCCCGGTTATCCACCAGATAGCGGTAAAACTCGTTATCAAACACCAGCGTGGCCGCAATCCATACCTGCTCGTTCTGCTCTTGCAGGGTGCGGAAATCCTGCAGCTGGGATACAAGGCCCTGCTCGCCCTTCAGTTGGATTTTGCGCTGCAGATAGTCCTCGTAGGCGGGTGCTTCAAGGCGTTGCAGGTCTGACTCCAGGTAGGCTTCGATCGCCTGGCCATAGAGTCGCTCATCATCGGCCTGGTAAAACGCAAACACCAGGAAGCATGCCAACATCAACCCCAGCGTCATCCAGGGCGGGCGTTTCCAGTTAACCGTGTTCTCGGCGGGAATCAGCAGCATGGGTGGTCACAATTCATCATTATTCGCCTCAGCAGACCTGCTTTTTACCACAGCATGGACTGTTTTTCGCGTTGTAATAAACCTGAAGCGAAAGAGTAAGACCATTCGCTCATTGCGGTTATCCCGGGCGACGTTAATTATCCGCCGGGATAATAAAAAGAACAGCCTGAGTATTTAAGGAAAACACCATGACTGTACTTGTACTTGATCACCCGGAGCTTCTGGCCCGGACGGCGATTTCAGCCGGGATGGCGACGTCTTTGCCGGGCGAGATATCACCGGACATCAGCCCCAGGCGCCCACATCGCCTGCGTTTTCACTTCGGCTTCAACCAGCACCGTCTGAACGGGGAAGACCAGGCGCTGCTGCGCGAGCACGCACTATGGCTGAAACACAACCCGGGTGCCTGCCTGCATATTCACGGTCATGCGGATGTCTTCGGTGTTGGCGAGTACAACGAGTTTCTTTCACGGCTTCGGGCCAGCAGTGCAGAAAAGCTGATGCTTCGTGAAGGTGCCAGAGAAAACCAGATCATCACCAGCGGGTGGGGCAGTAACCGGCCACTTGCCAGACCCGAGGACCATGCCGCCAACCGGCGCCTGGAGCTGGAATACCTGACGCTGGATATGGCACAGGCCCTTTAACACGGGCCTGTACACGAATCAGCCGTAGACCTGGTAGACATTCCAGACCAGTAAAAATGCGAGTAGCACAATGGCCAGCCAGGTCAGCAATATACCTGCCATACGCGCCTTGTGGGGGCCGCCGCGGCCATTGACCATACCGAAGGCGTGCAGCAGGCGGCCAACCACAAAACCCAGCCCGATCCAGTAGATCAGGGTGACGGAAACGCCGTTCAGCTCCGCGATCGCCAGCATGATCAGGCCGATAGGCGCATATTCCACCAGATTGGCGTGGGCGCGGACCGTCGCCTGAAAATCCAGGTCTTCACTGACGCCAAGGCCCTGATTGAACTTTAGCCGGAAGCGGGAAACAAGAATTGAGAGAATGATCAGCAGCAGGCCAAGGGCCGCCGCGTAAATGGCGGTAACAGGAGCAATCATCATCAGGCCTTTTTAATGGCGCTGACTACAGCCAGCAGCAATACGGCACCGGCAGTCGCCGTCACCAGTTCACCAATCGCGCCCTGGGCCGCCAGCCCCAGCAGGCGGAACACGAAACCGCCCAGGAAAGAGCCGACAACCCCGATGCCCATATTGGCCATGATGCCAAAGCCACGGCCTTTCATGATCAGCCCTGCAAGCCAGCCTGCGATGCCGCCAATGATCAAAAACAGAATCAGATTCATAACTTAACCCTTTTGAGATTCCCCAGAAGACTGCCCGTTTTCAGGACTGGCTTCAAACAATTCCGGTGGCAACGACGCTAGTGTACGTCATTTTCAGCGTGCGACAACGGACGCAACCAGCTCGCCGGGCATTGCCCGTGCCTCTACCACATAGCGTAGCGGACCCCGGCCTGCCAGGCCATTAAACGGATAACAGGTCACCAGTAACAGGGCGTTGCGGGGCAAGAGTGCGGTGTTGATCTGATGGTGACGACTGTCCACCACCCGGGTATCGCTGACGCGGTAGCTTTGCCATTGGCCATCGCCACGCTGCAGTTGCAGCTGACTGCCTGCCCGAAGATGTTTCAGGCCGCTGAAATGCGTGTCCCGATGCCCGGCAATCACCGTGGGCCCCGCGCCACGCTCATCGCCAAATACCTGACCCGGACCAAAGGCCAGGCTTTCGCCATGCGCACCCTCAAGCACAATGAGTGACTGCCGCTGGTCATCCGCCGTATCCGCGTGTTGATCCGACTGCCCGTAGTGAATGGCCAGGCGGGCGACCGGCCAGGTATCCGCCCAGGGCCAGGGCCGCACCGGTCGCTGCCGGGCCTGGCTCTCGGCCCATGCCAGCTCAAGCAGTTCCTGGGCCATCAGCGCCTTGAAAGGTATCCAGAGGCCAAATGCCAGGACCGCAAAGGACGAAATCGTGATCAGGCTCAGCAGATATTTCATACAATAGCCCTTTTCCGCAGCAAGACGATGGCCACACTGAACATCAGGCCCAGCAACCCCAGAGCCTGCAGAAGCGGTGCCATAGTGGCCGTTTGGGGGTAGCGCAGCATGCCGGCATCAGAACCGGCCGGCAGCAGGGTTGGAACACTGTCTGACCTTAACGATGCGTCAGCCGGCCTGGCCCGGGTTTTATCCACTGCCAGAAAGCTGGTGTAGGGAGTAATCAACTGGTGCTCGATGCCGAGCGCGGTAACGCGGCCGGGGATGTCATCGGAATCTTCCTCACCCGGATCCGGGTCAAGTGTGGAGGCCGCCAGCAGGCCATCGATTTTCTGCCTGGCCCAGACCCGGTGAAGGCCTTTGCCATTGGCCGCCTGCGCCAGGTTCAGCGATTGCTGCCAGAGGCTGCCGCCTGGCAACCGGCCGGTCACGCGCAGATCGCCGGTTGGTGCCTGGCCCCGGACCACCTGAACCAGGGGTTCACCGCGAAACAGATCACCAATGCGTTGCGGCTGGGCACTCTGGCTGGCCGTTGCGTCAGGCCAGGTCACCTGAATGTCGGTCAGCACCGGCGACTGCATCTTGCCGAACAGCTCATCAAGAGAACGCGCCACATCCGCCGGGTTACTGATCGAGGTGTAAGTGCCACGGCCGAAACGGGCGGCCTCACGCATGAAATGCATATTCGGCGCCGACCCGATGCCAACGGTGAACAGACGGGTGTCTCCGAGGCGATGGGCAATACGCCTGAATAACGCGGATTCATTGCCGACAGCGCCATCGGTAATGAACACCACCTGCCTGAGGCGCTGAACACCGTCCACACTTCCAGACAGACCCTCAGAGCCGCGGCGGTTCAGAGCGGCGTCCAGTGCCAGCGCCATTTCCGTGCCGCCGTTGGCTTCGAGGTTGCCCACATAACGGCGGGCACGGGCCAGGTCATTGGCGGTCGCAGGCACCGGGTCCATAAACAGCGAGGCGGTCTGGCTATTGAACTGGATGATGTTGAAGGCGTCGTCCGGGCCAAGCGTCGCAAGCCCGCGAAGCAGCGACTGTTTTGCCTGCCGGATGGATTCCCCCGCCATGGAGCCGGAGGTGTCAATGACAAACACCAGTTCCCGGGGCACCTGCCGTTCTGACCCCAGCCCTGGAATCAGCATCGCCAGCAGGTAGCCTTCACCCTGCCACTGCTGCCGGAAAACCGCCGCAGCGGGTGCCATGCCCCGGGTTGGCGCCCAGCGAACAATCAGGTCCCGGTCCATCGCAAAGGACCCTTCACCGATAGCGACCTCCACCGCATTGCCATCCCAGATGCTGTCCAGCCGATGGCTGGGACTGCTGACCCGGCTGACCGGCAGGCCCGCTTTTATGGTCATGGCTACACTGGCCTGATGGCTGTTGGCGCCAACATCACCCGGCAGCACGGTATAGGGGCTGATTCTGTCCGCGTCCGGCACCTCGGTGGTGGGCGTCGCCCAGCCACCCTGCCAGGCCGTTGCGCGACTGTGATCGGTTTCACCGGGCATATACCGGGGTGTCACGGTGGTTGGAATTCGCAGCTCAAACTCACCGGACTGGTAGCGCACCGGCTGCTGATAGTGGAGTTCAATGGCAATGGACTCACCCGGTGGAATATTGGCCAGATGGGTGGTGAACAGGTTGGGCCGCTGCTGGTCCACCCTGGCTACTTTGCGGCCCTCGCTTCTTGCTTTCGCGTATTCCTGTTTTGCGACGGCCTTCTCGCGGATTTCGCCGACAATACGCCGCTCACCGGCGATCATGGTCAGGCCATACACACTGGCCTTTTCCGGCAGCGGAAATACATACACCGCTTCCCGCCAACGCTGGCTCGGGTTCCGGAAGGTCTGTTTGAGCTGCACGTCTGCCACCAGCCCGGTGACCTCGACCCGGTAGTCAGCCTCCATCAGCATTGCCGACGCCAGGTGGCGCCCCCCGGAATCCACAAACCTCAGCTCACCGGCGCTCTCCGATGCTTCCGCATAAATCGGCTGGACAAACAGCAACAACAGCATTGCCAGCCAGAGTGAGATACCCTCTATTACCCGCTTCAAACGGCGCGAATCACAACGCAGCGGCATCAGGGCCGTATGTCTGCGGCGTGTACCGGAACGGAACAAACTATGAGTGGGCAACATCGAACGTTTCCTTTTTCAGCCTTGAAATCAGCTCTGTTCTGGTGAGCAACTGATGACTATTTAAGCAAGAGGAAAAGACCATTCGGTGCCAGAAAGGGACAGATCGCCCGATGAAAAATGATGAATTGTGGCGAAGGAACGCCCTGCTCTTGTTCTGCAACGGCACCGTGGTTAAATGGGCACTGTTTTCAAAACAGGCTGGCCTGAAGCTATGAAGCGTCACATTGTGCTTATCGAGGATGAACCCGCCATTCGCGAGAATTACCGCGACGCGTTCGATCGCCGCGGCTACCGGGTATCTGCCTATGGCGACCGGTCCAGCGCCTATCAGGCAATGCGCGCGGGCTTGCCGGACCTGGCCATTATCGACGTTGGGCTGGGCGATGAACCGGAGGGCGGCTTTACCCTGTGCCAGGACCTGCGGCTGCTGTCCCCGACTCTGCCGATTATTTTTCTCACCGCCAGAGACAGCGACATCGACTCGGTGCACGGACTGAGGCTGGGTGCCGACGACTATGTCACCAAGGACATGAGCATGGACCACCTGCTGGCACGGGTGACCGCCCTGCTGCGCCGCGCCGATGCCTGGGCTGAAGCACTGAAACAGCCCGACGAAGTGCTGAACCGGGGCCGGCTGTCGCTGAACGTGGACCGCATGACCGCGCACTGGGATAACCACGCCATCGAACTGACCGTCACCGAATTCTGGATGCTGCATTCGCTGGTGCAGCACCCGGGCCATGTGCGCAGCCGCGACCAGTTGATGGACGCTGCCAGCACGGTGCTGGACGACAACACCGTGACCTCCCACATCAAACGCATCCGCAAAAAATTCCAGGGCGTGGACAGCAGTTTTGACGGCATCCACACCGCCTACGGCATGGGTTACCGCTGGAACGCCCATGAGGCCTGATTCGTGACCCTGAAGCGCCAGCTTTTCATTGCCAGCCTGCTGATGCTGATTATTCCCTGGGCAGGATTGCAGTTTGTGCTGGAGCTGGACACCGCCCTGCGCCAACAGGCAACGATCCAGCTTGAGCAACAGGCCGACAGGCTGGCCAGCCTGATGGATAATCCGGCGCCGACGCAGAATGCCGTTACCGCAACCTGGCCAATAACCTATGCCCCCACCCTGAACCGCCCACTGACGCTGGACGGCTTCAGCTCGGACTGGCCCGGCTATGACGAGGAATATGAGAGTCAGCCCTGGCAGGGCGGCGGCAACCTGCCGGGCAATGCCACGCTGAACTGGCGGGTGGTCGTGCAGGACAGCAATCTGTACCTGCTGATCCGCATCCGCCATCGCAGTCACGCTTATTTTGATCCGGCCCGACCCGACCAGCCGTTCGATACCCTGCAGGTATTTCTGGAAGAGCCCCGGGGGGTAATCGAGCGGCACCTGCCCAGCATCGCGCGGGGCGCGGTCAACGGCCTGATTCCCGGCAGGGACGATGTGCCGGACTATCGCATTCGCGGGGTATGGGAGCCCACGGGTAACAGCGGTCACCAGCTGGAGCTGCGCCTGCCCAGACCCGAACAGGGCGCCGCATTCGGTTTCCGCCTGATCGGCCCGGGGCAGGAAGCAACCGGCAAGAGCAACCCGGAAACCGTATTGTTCGAGTACACCGGCACACGACTGATCAGCCGCCAGCCAGCGCTGGAGCAGCGTCTGGAACCGCTGATCGCCGCCGGGCAGGGCGCCCGGATCCTGCAGCCGGAGGGCTGGGTCATCGCCCGGCAGGCCCGGTCGCCGGGCCGTCAGACCCCGGATTTTGACAGCCTGACCCCCATCCAGATCGTCGAGCGCATCAGCCTGAACGGCCTGCGAGCCCTGGTGAGAATGTACCAACCCGAACCGGCGGCTGTTCAGCAGGACGCCCAGCAGTTCAAAGCGGGTCAACTGCCGGACAGCGGCCTGGTCCGGCACACCAACGGCGACCTCTACCTGATGGCGACCGAGACCCTCACCAATGGCGGCACCCTGATACTGGAAGAATCACTGGATCAAATGCTCACGCTTTCCGGCAGCACCCTGGGTTCGGTAATTGCACGCAGCATGCTGCTGCTGGTGGGACTTATGCTGGTACTGCTGGGCTATGCCAGCTGGCTGTCCTGGCGAATCACCCGACTGCAACGGGCCGTCAGCGCCAGCATTGATGAGGATGGCCGCCTGCTGCGAACGCTGCCGCCGGCCAAAGCAAAAGATGAGCTCGGCGATCTCTCCCGCCAGTTCACCCAGCTGACCGAGCGCCTCCATGGCTATACCCATTATCTGGAAAGCTTTTCCCGACGGCTGTCCCACGAACTCAAAACCCCGATTGCCGTGGTGCGCTCGTCGCTGGAAAATCTGGCGCAAAGCACCAGCGATACGGATCGGGAAAATTACCTTGCCCGGGCAAGAAGCGCCACAGACCGTTTGAGCCAGATACTTCACGGCATGAGCGAAGCGGCACGCCTTGAACAGAGCCTGGACCACGCCGAAAAGGAAAACTTTGACCTGGCAGATGTCTGCGCCCAGGCCACCCTGGCGTACCAGTCGCTGGCAGCGGATTTCCAGATCCGCTATCAGGGGCCACAACAGGGTATCCGATACCACGGCTCACCGGAGTTGCTGGTGCAGTTGCTGGACAAACTCGTGGACAACGCCCGGGACTTCACGCCGCCGAACGGCCTGATCGAGATCAGCCTTCGCAAAGAATCAGGCTATCACCTGCTGAGCGTGTTCAATCAGGGCTCCGCACTGCCAGAGGAACTGGCCAAGGATATCTTCAGTCCGTTTGTCTCGGTGAGGTCCTCCGGACACGAAGGCCATCTGGGCCAGGGGCTGCTGATTGCGCGCCTGATTGCCGAACACCACGGCGGCCGGATTCAGGCGGGCAATGAGAACGGCGGCGTAAGGTTCACCGTTGCCCTGCCCTGACTGCTCAGCCTGCCCTGGCTATTCAAGAGTACCGGCAAACTGGCGGTAGAACTGCTGGGCCGTGCGGCCATTGCGAACACCCTTGGCGGTGGCAAACCGGATGGCCTGCTGGTGCAGGGCGGCGCGATCCCGGGCATCGGGAAACAGCGCATCCACCGCCTGCAGGTAGGTGTCCTGGGGAAAGGGATAGAACGACAGCTGAAGCCCGAAGCGGTCCGCCAGCGACACCTGCTCTTCAATGGCCTCCGCCGGGTGCAGTTCGCCATCGCGAACCTCGCTTTTGAGGTTATCGGACATGAATTCCGGCATCAGATGGCGGCGGTTGGAGGTGGCGTACACCCGCACGTTTTCCGGCGGCAGCTCCAGTGATCCTTCCAGCACGCTCTTCAAAGCCTTGTAGCCGGATTCGCCAACGTCGAATGACAGGTCATCGCAGAAGATCACAAAGCGATAAGGCAGCTCGCAGAGGTCATCCACAATATCCGGCAGATTGACCAGGTCATCCTTGTCTACCTCTATCATCCGCAGGCCCTGATCCTGATAACGGTTCAGCAGTGCCTTGATCAGCGACGATTTTCCGGTACCCCGGGAGCCCCACAGCAGGGCGTTATTTGACGGTTCACCCGCCAGAAACCGCCCGGTGTTGGTCGCCAGGGCCTCACGCTGGCGATCAATGCCCTTCAGACTGTCCCATTGCACCGGATCCAGCCGCCGGATGCCGCGCAGACCGGAACGGTGACGACGCCAGACGGCAGCAGGCGTGGATGCCCAGTCGATGGTTGCAATTCCGGTCATGAGCTCAGCTCCGCAGACGTTCTGGCCAGATACACGGTATTGGTGGATTCGCGGTTCTGGAAGGGGTTATAGAAGGACACTACCCGGGCTTCCACCTCCGTGAACAGTTCGCGAAGCGTCTCCATGAAGGGCTCATCGGGCGGATCATTCGACCACATGGCAAACACCCCGCCGTTGCGCAGAAAACGCACCATCCGGCCGAGACTGTCGACGGTGTAGAAACTGGCGTTGGATTCGTTCAACAGGGCCCGGGGGGAATGGTCAATATCCAGAAGAATGGCGTCGAACAGGCGGCCCGGCGAATCCGGATCAAATCCGGACTCCGACACGGCAAAATCAAAAAAACTGCCCAGCACATAGCGGCAGCGCGGGTCGGCGTTCAGCACCCTGCCCAATGGCGCCTTTTCCTGCTGGTGCCAGTGGATGACCGTGTCGAGGGCATCCACCACCAGCAACTCGTTTACCCGTTCATGCTTCAGCGCGGCTTCGGCGGTATAGCCCAGGCCCAGCCCACCAACCAGCACGTCCAGCGATTCGCCGCCGGCCATATCCAGGCCCAGGTCTGCCAGCGCCACTTCCGCGTCCACGAACATGCTGGACATCAGAAACTCGTCACCCAGCTTTACCTCAAAGATATCCCGGTCACCCAGCGCCGGAATGCGGCGACGCCGCAGGGTAATTTCACCCAGAGCCGACGGCTGGCTGTCAATCTGTTCGAACATCAGGCCCATGGTGCTACTCCGAATCAAGATCGCAGCAGTCTAGCACCTCGGAGGTCGGCTCGCAGGCCGCAATCCTGAGTCAGGTCAGTGCCTTCCGGCCTCCCCTAACCGTTCAGACGCTTGCGAAGCTCGTTCTTCTGAATCTTGCCGGTGGACGTCCGGGGAATCGCTTCGAAAACAAACCGGCGCGGAATCTTGTAGGCAGCGAGATTCTGCCGACAGTGCTGCTCAAGTTCATCGTCCGTCACCGTCTGCCCCTCAGCCAGTTCGATGAAGGCACAGGGCGTCTCCCCCCATTTGTCGTGGGCCATGGCCACCACAGCAACAACGGCCACCGCCGGGTGCCTGTAAAGGGCGTCCTCCACCTCGATGGACGAGATGTTCTCACCGCCGGAAATGATAATATCCTTGGAGCGGTCTTTCAGCTGGATGTAGCCGTCCGGATGAATCACACCCAGGTCACCGGAGTGGAACCAGCCCCCGGCAAAGGCCTTTTCCGTTGCCTCAGGGTTGCGGAAGTAGCCCTTCATCACCACATTGCCGCGGAACATCACTTCGCCCATGGTTTTGCCATCCCGCGGTACCGCTTCCATGGTGTCCGGGTCCATCACCTCAAGCTGCTCCAGGGGCGTGTACCGAACCCCCTGCCGGGCCTTCAGGCGGGTTCGGGCATCGCGATCAAGGGCATCCCACTCACTGTGCCATTCGTTGACCACCGACGGGCCATAGGTTTCCGTCAGGCCGTATAGCTGGGTGACGTTGAAACCCGCGCTTTCCATCTCTGCCAGCACCTTTTCCGGCGGAGGTGCGGCGGCGGTGAAGAACTCCACGGTGCGATCCAGCGTTTGCCGGGCGTCGGCGTCCCCCGAGACCAGCAGGGACATCACCGGCGGTGCACCGCACAGGTGAGTGACATTATGCTCGGTGATGGCGCGCCAGATCGGTTCGGAACGCACCTGCCGCAGACAGATATGGGTACCGAAAACCACCGAAAGGGTCCAGGGAAAGCACCACCCGTTGCAGTGGAACATGGGCAGCGTCCACAGGTAGATGGCGTGTCGGGGCATGCTGGAGATCAGCGCATTACCCTGGGCCAGCAGATAGGCGCCGCGATGGTGGGACACCACGCCCTTGGGGTTGCCCGTGGTCCCGGAGGTATAACTGATGGAGATGGCATCCCACTCGTCCTCCGGCATCAGCCACTGGTAATCGGGGTCGCCACCGGACAGGAAGGCCTCGTAATCCGTCGCACTTTCCGGCTCGGCCTCCGCTTCGTTGTTCTCCGGGTCCGTGTAGACAATCAGGGTCGGTTCCACTTCCGCCAGCGCCAGTGCCTCCCGGGCCAACAGCAACCATTCGTGGTCCACGATCAGAATGCGGGCGCCAGCATGGTCCAACTGGAAGGCAATGGTTTTGGCGTCCAGCCGGGTATTGATGCCATGCAGGACAGCCCCGCACATGGGCACGCCGTAATGCGCTTCCAACATCGGCGGCACGTTCGGCAGCAGCGCCGATACCGTGTCGCCCCGGCCCATGCCCTGAGCGGAAAGCGCAGACGCAAGCTGGCGCGAGCGCCGATAAAACTCGCCGTAACTGTACCGCTGCGCTCCGTGGATGATGGCCGTATGGTCCGGCATCACGCTGGCCGCCCGTTCCAGAAAGGTGAGCGGAGTCAGCGGCTGGAAATTCGCCGGGTTGCGGTCCAGATCGGTATTGAAGGGGTTGGCCATGGTGTCGCTCTCCTTGTACGGGTCTACTGGTCCGACCAATGCGGCGCGCGCTTTTCGATGAAAGCATTGATGCCTTCCTCGGCGTCACGCCTGAGCATGTTATCGACCATGACGTTCGACGTGTATTCATAGGCATCAGCGAGAGGCATTTCGCGCTGGCGGTAGAACGCCTTCTTGCCGGTTTCCAGAGTCATGCTGGATTTCGACGCAACCTTCCCTGCAATGTCGGTGGTGTAGTCGGCAAGTTCTTCCGCGGGCACGACCCGGTTGATCAGGCCAATCGCAGCGGCCTGCCCGGCGTCGATCAGATCACCGGTCAGCAGCATTTCCATTGCATGCTTGTTCTCGACATTGCGGGACAGCGCGACCATGGGAGTCGAGCAGAACAGCCCGATATTGACCCCGGGCGTGGCCAGGCGCGCGGCGGGCGACGCGTAGGCCAGGTCGCAACTGGCCACCAGCTGGCAACCGGCCGCCGTGGCAACGCCGTCAACTTCCGCAATCACCGGCTTCGGATTGTTGACGATGGCCTGCATAACGCCCGAACAGCTGGTCATGGTTTCGGCAAAAAAACTGCGACCGCCGTCCGCCGCCTGTCGCGCCCGGGTCATCTCCTTGAGGTCGTGACCGGCACAGAAGGCGGGCCCATTGGCCGCAAGGACAATGACCCGAACCGTTGGGTCCGACGCGGCCCGGTCCAGTGCCACGCGCAGGAGACCGAGCATATCCATGGACAGGGCGTTGCGGCGGCTCTGGTCGTTGAGCGTCAGCCTCAGAATGCCCTCACTGCTCTGCGTCCGCAGAAGAATGGAACGGGACAGCTCGATTTTGGGGCAACGATCCATCACAACCTGCAGGCCGGCATTCCCGGCAATCTGCGCGGCTTCGTCACTGGCCACCCCGATCTGGCCCCAGAAGACCCCCGCGCCGATCTCCACCGCCTGACGGGCAAACTCCGGCAACTCCTCTGACGGCCGGAACACATCAACCATGTCGACCGGCCGGTCAATCGATTGCAGTGAGGGGTAGACCTTGTGACCGAGAATCTCTGTCAGGTCCGGCCTTGGGTTAACCGGAATCACCTGGTAACCGGCGTCGGTCAGGTAGCGGAAAACCTGGTGGCTGGGCTTGGACTCGTCAGCGCTGGCGCCCACCATGGCAATGGTGGTGACCGAGCCAAGGGTTTTCAGAACCTCCTGATCGGAAAGCGCTTCACCGTGGTTCGTCTGATTCATACCGATTCCTCCGCCAGGTTTCCGTGGGCACAAGTCACCAGGTGCCCGTGTTCTCCATGCTCGCCCAGGGTTCCTCGGGGGGCAACGCATCGCCTTTCTGAAGCAACTCAATGGAGATGCCATCCGGCGACCGGATAAACGCCATACGACCATCCCGTGGCGGGCGGTTGATAGTGACGCCATTGGTTTGAAGATGGCTGCACAACCCGTAAATATCATCCACGCGATAAGCCAGATGACCAAAATTCCGGCCCCCGGTGTATTCCTCCGGATCCCAATTATAGGTCAACTCGATCATCGGGGCTCTGTCTTCCCTGGGCCGGGCCTCATCCTCCGGAGCAGCGAGAAAAACCAGGGTAAAACGGCCCTTTTCAACATTTTTGCGGCTGATCTCAACCATACCGAGCAGGTCGCAGAAAAAGCGCAGGGTTTCATCCAGGTTGCTGACCCGGATCATGGTGTGAAGATACTGCATATGACTACTCCTGTCGGGTGACACAGCCTCTAACAGACAACGCTCTGAAACCGTAGCCTATATCATGCTCCAGCGGAACCCGTGCGGCTTTCGGGGCATTGAAATGGGCTTTATCGTAACGGGCCAGTTCCAGCAGACAGGGTTCCCGGCGTTTCAGGCATCACAACATCCTGCCCTGGGCCACTGCCCGGCGCACCACCGGAATTAATCTTCACTCCCGGCCCCGACAGCGTCACCCCACTCGGGTCCAGTTTCAGAAGGCTCCCCCCGGCGGAAATAGTAAGTTCAGCACCTGCATCCAGCACCACTTTGGCACCGGCTTTGTGATGCACTTCAGTGCCCGCTTCGCTCAGGATGCCCTGGCCGGATTTCTGGTGAAAAGTGCCGCCGATGCTCTGGTTGCAATCCCCGCCTACGGATTCCCGCTTTTCGCCGTCGACCGTGGCGTGTTGGTTGCCCTTGATGTAGCTGAAGGCGTTGTTCTCCACCGTTCGATGGCTGTCGTTTTTGATGACTTCGGTGCGGTTGTGTTCGGTCAGCAGGTCCAGGTCTTTTTGGGCATGAACGTAGATCTGTTGTTTATCGGCTTCGTCTTCGAATCGCAGTTCGTTACTGCCCTCACCCTTGTGGGTCCGGGTTTTCAGGGTGGTTCTTGTTTTATGTTCCGGCAGCACATAGGGCGGCGTGTTGGTGGCGTGATAGGTGCGGGCGGTGATGATCGGCTGGTCCGGGTCGCCGTCCAGGAAAGACACGATGACTTCGTGGCCGATTCTGGGCAGAGCCATAAATCCGTACTGGCCACCGGCCCAGCCCTGGCTGACTCGCAGCCAGGCACTGCTGTGTTCGTCGTTCTTGCTGTGTCTGTCCCAGGGGAAACGGACTTTGACCCGGCCGTGCTCATCGCAATGAATCTCCTCTCCTTCCGGGCCAGTGACGATCGCAATCTGCGGACCGTCCATGAGCGGGCGATTGATGGTGTTTGGATTCGGGCGCCAGGTTCTATCCGCGGGAATGGCTTCGAAATCGTTGTGATAGGTCGTCGGCCCATCACCGCCCTCTTCTTCCAGGGCCTGGGGCTGTTCGCCTTTATGGATAACGCGGGTGAACAGCCAGTCCCGGTTTAAGTTCTGATTGTCGTGTTCGGTGAGTTCGGTTTTGGCGCCCGCGGTAAAGTCCGGGCGGTTGCTTTGGCCGGTGGCGGTGGTGGCGTCGTTTCTCAGGCCATCCAGTCTGGATTCAGTAAAGGGCTGGCCACTGGCGTCGGTTTTGAAGCGGCCGGGGTAGTCGTAGTGTTGGTAGTCTTCCCGCTGGGATTCGAGCTTGTCGGCCTGGTGTTCGTGCATCAGGGCGTAGGCGGGGTTTTTGAAGGTGTAGTCCTTCATGGCCACGGAGGCCGCTCTTACCCGTTCCTGATAGCTGAAACGGAAGATGGCAGGTAATCGGGTGCTGCCACCGGCTTTGGCGTTGTACTGGGCTTCGGCCAGTCTGGGGGCATCGCCGTGATGGTCGGCAATGATCAGGGCCGGTTGGTCTTCGCCGTTTACATCACCGTGGTGATAACGGTAATGCCAGCCTTCCTCGGCCGCCAGTCTTTCCAGAAGTGACAGGTCGGTTTCCCGGTGCTGAACGCAGTATTCCCGCTCTTCGGGGGTGCGTTTCAGATCAAAGCGGGTGTCGATAATACCCCGCTCTTCCAGCAGGGTTCGCACAATGGCGTCGGTGCTCCGGGTCTGGAAAATGCGGCTGTTGTGCACCAGGCCCAGGCGCCATAACGGTGGCTGGATGATGACTTCATAGCGGGTGCGGCGGTGGCCGGTGTCGCCCCGGGCGAATTCGTTTACCACGCCGGTAAAGCGGCGCAGGGGCTGGCCGTGTTGCCAGACCACCAGATCCACGGGCTGTTCAAGCAGATCGGAGGCGGCGATATCAGCAAAGGTGCTGGCCAGGTCCAGACGACCATGAAACAGGCTCGACAGACGCTCGGTCAACTCGAAGCCGACAACGGTGAAAAAATCCTTGGGGAGTCCACCAATGGTGGCGGTGAACTGCAGTCCACTTGCCTGGGGCATATCTTCGGTCCTTGAAGAATAAGTTTGACTGAGCTGTCCGCAAAGACGATTCCTGTGCTCCGGCCGACAGCGATCGAATGTTTAATACAGACTACGTGGTATCTGATACCCCGCCAAAAGCTCTTGTGTGAACGGGTTGGTATTGCTGCCCGCATGCAGGCGGTAACGCATCTCACCCCTGTCCAATGCAAACCGCACGTCCACGGTACTGCCGCTCACTCCGGTGATGTCCGCTTCATCCAGCAGGCGGAAGAGCGCCCAGGGGCCGTCTTCGGACATGCTTCTTGGCGACCGGTTTATTTCCGTTGGCACCAGGGTAATGCGACTTTCCACTGAATCACGCAGGGTGTTCGGCCAGATTAACGGAATACTCTGTCCTGGGCCGTGACTGAATTCCACCAGCTGGCCATCCACATTCATTACACTGCGGCGTTTGTTGGACGACAAATGCAGGGGTTCAAGTGAAAATTCAACGTCCAGCGATCCGCTGCGGGTGAAGAAAGCACGGCGGATCTCTTCCGCTTCTTCCAGTGCACGAACTACATCCTTGCGAACAAGGCTGGCGCGCTGGGTTCCGGCAACCTGCTCAGGATGATCTTCAAGAAAGAGTTTCAGGTTGTCGGCGTAGAAACGGTCGAGCAGCCCGTCCGGCGCGAAGAAGCGCTCAAAGTCCTGCAAGGCAGCTTCCGTGCCAGCGCTCTGGTTAAACGGATAGTGCCGCGCAAGGCTCTGCTGAAACGGCTGGTAGACTTCCTGATACCATTGGCGCTCCAGTTGCCCGACCGCCTGATCAAGAACCACCCGCCAGCTCTCTGACGCCAGCTTTTCCAGCATGCGGTTCAGGGGCGCGGGCTGGTTGGTCGCGACCCGCTGAAGCGTGAAAATGGGATCGGCGCCCTGCAACCCCATGCGCGCCCGCGCCGCCGACAATGCCGCTTTTCCGCGATCCGGTGATTCCTGGATGTTGCGCATGTAAATATGCAGGTTTTCGATCACATCCATCACCTGATCCAGATCAGTGGGTTCATCTCCTTCACGTTCCAGCAGCTTATTGAGATCGGTGAACTGTCGCTGGATATTCTGAACCATCCGGAAGTGGACGGACTGCTCCAGCACCTGTCTGGCTGCATCACTTTCCTCTGAGCCGGCGGGAATCAGACGGGTGTTGCCAGTGACATTGGCCAGCAACTGTTTCAGGGGTTCGTGGCCACCGGTCAGGCTTTCCAGTATCCGCACACCGTGGTTAAGGTCACTGAAGCTCTGGATATCCAGGTGGCTCAGCGCTTCGCGCCAGCGGTTCGCGTACTCTTCTGCGTAGATCAGTTGCAGTTCGGTGCGCAGGCGGGCTTCGTCCGCTTCGCTGAAATCCACATCGGAGCGTCGGCCCAGCACCCAGGCATCAATCAAGGCTAATTCCGTGACCGAATCCGATTTCTGGAGAAACCAGGAATCCATGCCTTTACGGGTCAGCAGTGAGGGAATACGCGCCGGGTCGTGTTCCGGCGACGCCCCTTCACTCAATGCTTCACCATTCTTATCCAGCCGGACAAACACCGTGCTGAATGCGGGTCCCGACTCACGGGCAAGGTCCAACGGCGAACGAAAGTTCTGCGCTGCTTCAACTTCAAGATCCCGATAGACCCGTTCCGGCGTCGCGATACTCCCCAACTCCTGCTGCGCCCACTGGACGCTGCTTCGGAAAGGCGCCAGGGCCATATCAGCGGTGGCGTCGCCAGTTTTCACCCGGGCATTCAGGTCGGTATGAGCCAGGGCATAATCCAGATGACTCACCAGCTGCTGCTGAAGATCCCGCTGGGCCGGAAACGCATCCTGCCAGTAATCACGCATGTATCGCCGAACAATATCCGCACGACGGCCGCTGGCATCGTAGAGCATGCGCAATACACGCAGGTGGTCAAGACGCTCGGAGCTTAGGTCCGGCGCCTCGCCCATCTCTTCCATCACCCCCAGCATCAACGCCGGCATAAACTGGTAGGCCAGATTATCCAGATAGGATGCCTCCACTTCAGGGCCGACCTTATGGCCCTGATACAGCCCCATATCCGCGATAACCGCGGGCTCGCTGCGATAGTCGCCAAACGCCAGGGTTGCTTCCCGAAGCTGGTCCAGCGGCTCAAGCAAATTTCGGCCGGTGGTATCCGGCTGGTAACCCGTGGGACGCCAGTTATTAATAAAGCTTTCCACACCGGTTTCCACGGCCTGAGCAGCGTTGGCGTTCTTGATGAAATAGTGCTGCCAACCAGCAGTCATTCCCACGCCACTCGCCAAAGCCACCACGGCGGCGACCGCAAAACCACGACGACGGCGTGCCGCTACCTTGCGGTTATCGCTGGCCAATCCGGCCTCACGATAGATCACTTTCGGTAACAGGGCCTGCGTGAACAGGCTAGCGGACTGCCCGCTGCGCTGGGCAGGCTGAATCGGCTCGGCCAGCCCGTAGTTGTCGGCGGCAGCAGACACAAAGGCATCTTCTGGAACGCCTTCCTGAACCACCGATGTGAAATAGGTTCCCCGCACCAAAGCCGGAGTAGAAAAGGCATCGGCACACAGCAGATCACCCAGAAACTTCTCCAGTGCCGGTTTCAGGCCAGCCAACTGTCGGGTGAACGAATAGGCCGCTGCCCGCTCCTCCCCGTCGCGGGTGACGGCAAGGACATCGGGAAGGCGGGCGTTCAGACGCTTTACCAGGGCTGCGAAGCTCTGTTCAAACTCTATCAGCCAGTCGTCGGGGTCCTGTTGGCCTTCCATTTTAAACGTGCAACCCAGAGGCTCCTCTTTTTCTTCCTTGCTCAGGGTTCTTGCGAAAGGCCCAAAGCCGTACATCAGGTCCAGCTTGGTGAAAGTGATGTAAACCGGCAGTCTGGACCCCAGTTGCTCCATCAGTTCCCGCAACCGTGTGCGTAACAGAACGGCCTGTGCCTCGCGCTGTTGAGCTTTTACTTTGCAGAGGCGGGCCAGATCCACCGTAAGGATAATCCCGTTCAGCGGGCGTTGGGGCCGGTTTTTCTCCAGCCAGGACAGGAAATGTTTCCACAGGCGCTGCTGGATTTCGCCACCGGCGCTGCCCTGCCCGGCATCCTGGCTTAGCAGTTCACCATCAGGATCAATCAGCACGCCCTTATCGCCCACCCACCATTCAAAGCCGTAAGGGTTGCGCTCGGTGCGAGCGCAACGCGTAACGTTGGTTAAAGTGTAGGTCTGGCCCGAGCGCTGGATCAGACTGGATTTCCCGGCATCCTCCAGCCCCACCAAAAGGTACCAGGGCAGTTTATACACACCCTTGCGGCCCGGGAGATTGCGCTTGAGGTCGGCCAGTCTGTTGTCCAGAAGTCGCTGCTGGCGTCTTTCCAGGGGCAGGACAGGGTCTTCCTCCTCCTGCTTTTCCTCGACTTTTCTGGCGTTCACCCTGCCGAGTCGACGGGCCAGTACCATGCCCCAGATCATCGCCATCAGAAGTACCACCGCCAGGGTGACCAGAGCCCGCGCCTGCCAGGGTGCAAGCGGGTAATCACCGCCGATTTCCAGGCGTGGGCCCAGCCACCAGGTAGCGACCAGCAGGCCCATCACCAAAAGAGCCAGGGTGATAAGCGCGGCACTGCGCAGGTAGGGCAGAATCCGTCGGCCGATAAGTAAAGTATGTCTCCACATGGTGTCCATTCCTGTGTCGTAATTCGTGGCTGTTAAGACAGTCGGTCGAGGCGGGCAATCAGCCCGGGCTCCCAATCGTCCAGGCTCAGGTCGCGGGTCTGTTCCCGCAGGTCCTGGACCTGTTGTCTGGCCAGGCCTTTCATCCCGCTGTCTTTCATCAGTTGGCTGCTCATCAGGCGCCAGTAGAAGCGATCCCTGGGCTCACGCGCGTTTTCCAGTCCCTCTTCCAGCAGTTGCATGGCCGCGACCAGACCTTGCTGATCCAGTATGCCTTTGGCGTCTTGGTAGGCGGCCTCCCAGGGGCTGGCATCAGCACCGACGCCAAATTTTTCAGGGCCACTGAACAGCCAGTCGGCGGCAGTTTTGGGCAGAAACGGGGTACCATCGTTGAACCCGGTATCTGCCAGTTCCGGCAACCGATCCACAAAGGCTTTCACCGCAAAACGGATTCCCTCAGCGCAATCGTGATGACCAAGGGCCGTTGCTACCTGAGCACTTAACCAGTGGCCCTCCAGCCAGAATGGGCTGACCGACAGGCTTTGCTCAATCCGCTGCCACAGCGCCTGATCCGGTGACTTGTCCAGGGCCTCGCAATAGTCTGAAATCCGATCGGCGCTGACGGCCGCAAGATCCGTTCTGACGCCATCCCGGGTCGGTGGAACTGAGGTAATACTCTGCCACAGGGCGTAGCGCCTCAGCCGATAGCCCAGAGGTTCTGACGGGGTCAGGTCCGTCAGCAAATCGGCTACTTTCAACAGGTTCTGGCGCATCGCCCGTTCATTTGACGAGTCCAGGGCCAGATTATTCAGGGCGGCAGTCGCCGAGCCAGAGCCGACGCCTCTCGATAGGCCCTCCTGGTTATGAGTCGCGGTCGTTACCGGAGACGCCTGTGAAGGTTCTTTTTCAGAGGCTGCAGCGGCCGAAGGCGAAGGTATTTTTTCCACTGCGCGACGCAGGCCGAGTAAACCCCCATCCGGCAGTTCCCGGTCTCTGGCCTGCCGATCGAGTTTCGACAGTAACGTCAGGCAGTAGGCTCGCCCATCGCCCACACCAGGGTCGAAGGACAACACGCCCGTCTCTTTCAGGGCGCGCTGAAGCATCTGCTTGAACAGCATCTTTCGAGCGCGTTCGCCTTTGGCGCCCGGATACGGCCAGGCGTCTTCCCACCAGCTGTCGAGCACGCGGTGGAGCAGAAACAGTGACAGCGCAAAGCGTTCGCCGTTTCCGCCTCTTTGCAGGCACACGAGCAAAAAGCTCAAAACTTTCAGATCTTTACTGGTATCCGCCAGCAACCGCAGGGACTCACTTTCCACTTTCGCCCATTCAACACCGGTATGGGCCAGCGACCCGACCTTCATGATTTCGTTTTCCAGGTATTCCATGGTGACGTCTTCTGTCAGGCACTCACCGAAAGGATGCTCGCCGGAAAGGACGGACAAGACCGGTTCAATGTAAGGATGCTGTTCTACTGCCTGCATGATCAATTCCCCTACCAGCCACAGGCTTCGCGCAGCGGCCTGAGCGCGCTGCCAAAGTCCGTCAGGTCAAACATCAGTCCGTTGATACGGCTGTTGGACGAGGAAACCGTCACGTCGCCCGCCCCGGACATATCCAGAATGGTGCGGATGGCTGGCAACCCCCGCCCTCCGCTGACCACATAACCATCATCCCGCGCCCGCCAGATCTGCTTGCCCTGTCCGAAATCCAACGTCAGCCTTTCGTCTTCGATAACCTCCGGCAACATCAGCGACAGCTCGGTGATGTTGTTGTGGCACTGAATGGCCAGCACAGGGCTTGGCGGCGCTGAGCCCAGAGCGCTGAGGGTCAGCATTCGGCCGGAAGTCTGCCCTGTGTTTCGATAGATGGGGCCGTCGCCGGGGCGCCGCCGCTGTTCCTGGGCGAAAGCCTGACGCCAGCGTTCAGGCTGCCGGCCGCTTAAGTCCTTTGTCCGGGTCATGATAATGGGGGTGCCGAACACTTCATCGAAACAGGCAAGACGGTCAGGGCGTTTCGCCACATCTCTGCACTTGCGGGCGGCTATCAGTTGCTGGCTGGTATCCGCGTGGACCGGCACCATGGCGGCGGCGGTCAGGCACACAGCGCCTGCCACCCAGCCCGAATAACAACGACGAATAGCTAGGTTCATACTTCCGTTACCTGATACTTCAGACATTTATGGGCCAGGGTGCGCTTGGGCAGACCCAGGCTGTCTGCTGCCTCGGCCCGATTACCGCCATACTGGCGCAACCGCTCCCGAATGATGGCTGCCTCGTAGGCCTGGGACGCGGCCCGCAGGTCAAACACTTCCTCAGCCGGTGAAATATCCACAAGGCTGGCGGCGGTTACCGTGTCGGCGAAAGAGCTTTCCCGGCTGAGGTATAGTTCGTCCAGCCGAAGCACTTCCGGCTGAATATCGTCCCCCACCGGCGTTTGCAGGCAGGCAAATTCGACAATGTTTCTCAGTTCCCGGGCGTTACCCGGGAAGCTGTATTCAGTCAGCCGTTTCAGCGAGTGGCTGCTGATCCCCATCGGGCCTGCTCCCTCACGCGCGGTGTATTCGCGGATAAAGTGGCGACACAGCATTTCCAGGTCTTGCGGGCGATCCCGCAGTGGCAGAACTTTTAGCGGAAACTGGCTGAGTCGGAAGAACAGGTCCCGCCGGAATCGGTCGTCTTCAATGCATTCGTTCAGGGGCTGGTGTGTTGCGGCCACCAGTCGGAAGTCGGAATGCTGCTCCTGCTGGGCACCCAGTGGCCGGAAACGTCGGCTTTCCAGAACCCTCAAAATCTTGGATTGCAGCGCCATGGGCATGTCGCCGATTTCATCCAGAAACAGAGTGCCGCCATTGGCCTGGGCCAGCAGGCCCTCCCTGGCGCGGTCTGCGCCGGAAAAGGCACCTTTGGTATGGCCGAACAGCTCGCTTTCCAACAGGGAATCGGGGATGGCGGCACAGTTAACAACCACCATGGGCCCGGCTTTCCGGTCGGAAAACTGATGAATACCCCTGGCGACAAGATCCTTGCCGCACCCGGTCTCACCCTGCACCAGCACGGATAGCTGGCTGCCGGCAGCGCGGACAATCTGGGACCGCAGGTCAGCCATGGCCATGGAATTGCCCACCAGCGTCTGCGACAACTGTTGGCAACGCTGGCGCATGGATTCGGCATCGTGAAGATTATCCAGTGAGCGTTTCAGTAAACGTCGCTGCCAGACTTGGTTGCTGCTTCGCAGCTGGCTGACCCATTGGTGGGCCAACAGAGTCAGCAGTCCGCGATACAGTGGCTGAACGGTGATGCCTTCCCATTCCGGCTCTTCATTGCAGAGCACAAGGATGCCGAGGGTGCGGCCATCTTCACCTATGATGGGTTCGAGCCAGAAGGATCTGGGTCGGTCACTGGCATCTACCATGGCCTGGAACCCCGGGTGGTCCAGGCGGTAGCTGGCGGCTCGTGACAGTTCCCGGGCTTTGCCCTGTTGTAGCAGGTGGGCAAAGGGGTGACTGAAGTCGCCGCAGTCGAATTCGCCCTGTTCACCCAGGGCTTCACACTGGAGCGTTCGACCGCTGAAGTCGAGTTCCAGTGACCAGCAACGGGTGAGGCCGAAGGTGTTTTGCAGTTGCCGCGAAGCGACTTTCAGCAGGGCTGGCAGGTTGTCCTGCCGGAGCAGCTCAACCGCCAGGTCAATGCCGGTGTGCAACTCCGTTTGCATCCGTCCCATTCTTTTTCCCTTTTCCTTGTCCCTATGACCTACCGTTCGGCGGGTAGATCATCCTTCCGAAACACGCTGTGAATACCCCTCCGGGGTCCGGCCCGCAATCACAGATTGCGGTCGTGAGTCTGTCGCAAGAAGCTTCGCTTCATAAACGCTCGGACTCACCCCTGTACGCTCGGGCTCCGCCATCCCTGGCTCCGCACGTTTTCCGGAAAGGAAGCCGCACGGACCGCTACTTTTCAGGTGGCCTATGCAACGGTCCCTATGAATTGATCTCCAGACACGCCCAAAGTCACTTTGGTCACTGGCTCCCGAGCCGCCAGCTTCTCCAACAACGCCAGCGACACCGGCGGCAGCAGTTCGCCCTCGATAATCGACTCCAGCATCCGCGCGCCGTTTTCACTTCGGGTGGCGCGACTGCGGATGGCTTCGATCAGGCCGTCTGTCACTTCCACCTCGGTGTGATAACGGTCCCCGATCTGGGTGGCGAGACGGTCGAGTTTGTCGGCGACGATCCGGTTCAGGGTGTCTTCGCCTAGCGGCAGGTAAGGCACGACTTCCATTCGGGCCAGCAATGCCGGTTTGAAAAAGTCTGCCAGCTCCGGGTAAAGGGCTTCCTCGATTTTTTCAGGCTCTTCGGCGTGTTTAACGATGGTCTGGTAGCCCAGGTTTGAGGTGAGGAAGAACACCACGTTCTTGCAGTCAATCAGGCGGCCTTCGCCGTCGGCCAGTTCGCCTTTGTCGAAGGCCTGGTAAAAGAGGTTGAGCACTTCCGGATGGGCTTTTTCGACTTCGTCGAGCAGTACGACCGAATAGGGCTTCTGGCGGATAGCTTCGGTAAGGATGCCACCTTCGCCGAATCCCACATAACCGGGCGGTGAGCCAATCAGGCGCGAAACGGTGTGCTTTTCCTGGTATTCCGACATATTGATGGTGGTCAGGAACTGGCGTCCGCCGTAGAGCAATTCGGACAGTTGCACGACGGTTTCGGTTTTACCAACACCGCTTGGGCCGGCCAGCAGAAAGGCGCCCATGGGTCGACCGGGGCGGCGAAGGTCGGCGCGGGCGGTCAGCAGGTGCTGATGCAGGGCTCTGATCGCGGTGTCCTGGCCTTTGATGTGCTTGTTGAGATGCGCTGGAAGATGGGTGACTTTCTCCAGTTCGTCGGCGGTCATGCGGTTGACCGGGATACCGGTCCAGTCGGCGATGACTTCGGCGATCTGGCGCGCGTCTACTCGGGCGTGCACCAGAGGCTCATCGGCCTGGAGTTCGGCCAGTTCCTGCTCGATAGCAGTGGCTTCGCTTTTCAGGTCCGGGCGTTCTTCGTCAGTTTCAGGCGTGTTTTCACGCGTGGCTTCGCCTGCTGGCCTCTCAGCGCAGGTGACGACATCCGCCAGCAGTTGCTCGCGGACGTCCACCAACCTCACCACCAGCTGGCGCTGGTCGTTCCAGCGTTGTTCCAGTGCCTCGGATTCCCGGTACAGGATTTCCAGGCACTCGGTCAGTTCGGTTTCACGCTCGCTATCCACGGCCTGGCCCAGGGTCTGCTCCCGGATCATCAGTTCCTGCTCCATGGCCAGTTGATGCAGTTCGCTGCGCACGTGGCTCAGCCTCCGCGGTGGCGTGCTCAGGTTCAGGCTGACACGGGCGCAGGCGGTATCCAGCACGTCGATGGCTTTGTCCGGTAGCTGTCGGCCCGCCAGGTAGCGCGCGGACATTTCCGCTGCTGCTTTCAGGGCGCTATCAGCGACCAGGACTTTGTGAGATGTTTCGTAAATGCTGCGCAAACCGCGAAGAATATGAATCGACTGCTGCGGGCTGGGTTCATCCAGCGCGACTGGCTGGAAACGGCGGCTGAGGGCCGGGTCTTTTTCGAAATACTTTTTGTATTCACGCCAGGTGGTTGCGGCAATGGTGCGCAACTCACCACGGGCCAGTGCCGGTTTGAGGAGGTTGGCAGCGTCGGAGCCGCCCTCGCTGTTGCCGGCACCGATCAGAGTGTGGGCTTCGTCGATAAACAGAATGATTGGCGTCGGCGAGCTTTTCACCGCTTCGATCACGCCTTTAAGGCGTTTTTCAAACTCGCCTTTGACCGAGGCGCCTGCCTGCAGGGCGCCCATGTCCAGTGCCCAGAGCTCCACCTTTGCCAAACGCTCCGGAACGTCGCCATGAACAATGCGCAACGCCAGGCCCTCAACCACCGCGCTTTTGCCAACGCCGGCATCGGCCACCACAATCGGGTTGTTCTTGCGGCGGCGACAGAGGATGTCGATCATCTGGTCGATTTCAGTGTCACGGCAGACCACCGGGTCCAGTTTTTTGTCCCGGGCACGCTGGGTGAAGTCGGTGGCGTACTTCTCAAGCGGATCCATATCGACCTGGGCCCGGGCGCCTTCCCCCGGTCCATCTTGCGCTGGTGGCTGTTCCACCGAGCCTTTGGTCATGCGGTCAAACTGACGGCGCAGCTGCTCGCGGTTGATGTCTTTCAGCTGACGGCTAACCCGGGGCATCAGGTAACGGTCCGCGTTCAGCAGCAGCGCCAGCAGTATGGCGCCGGAGCGCAGGTTGGTATGGCCCAGTTCGGTGGAACCCACCAGCCAGGCGTCCTGCAGCAATTCGATCAGTAGCGGCGAGAAAGACGGATAGGGTTCGGCAGACTGAGGCTCGCCGATCAGGCTTTCACCCACCGCCGGTTGCAGGCTATGGCAGTCCACGCCCGCGTTTTCCAGAATCTGGCGCGCATCGCTGAAGGGCGTTTCCAGCATTTTGAACAGCAGATGCGCAGGTGTAATTTCCGCACCCTGACGGCTGATGCACAGCGCCGCTGAGGATTCCAGTCCCTGACGGCAAATCTCGTTCAAGCGCTCGATCAGCGCCGGTAGTTCTACCCGAATCACAGTGATCTCCTTATTTCGGGAGTTGTTCCAGTACGCTGAGCACATCCCTTATGCGTTCATTCAGCGCTATGTTGTAAAGCCAGAAAACGCCCGCCATCGCCACCACAAACAGCCCGCCAATGCTCCACAGCGGCAGGCCCGTGCGCAGCCGGTTGCGGGCTGGCGTAACATTATCCAGGGCGCTGGCCAGAGACTGTGGTTCCTGATCGGCCCGCTGGGCCTGGATCTGTTCATGCAGGCCACGGATGATCTGCTCATACTCATCCCGGCCGTTTTCCATCACCTTGTAGCGGCCCTCAAAACCCAGACAAAGGCACAGACGAATGAATTCCAGCATGTCGCGGTAGCGCGCCGGCTCCTGCTCCATGCGGGCGGTGATCGCGAATACTTTTTCGCCACCCCAGGTTTCATTGTGAAAACGCGACAGCAGGGAGTGCTGGGACCAGATGCTGTGGGCGCCCCAGTCAGTCCCCAGCACCGCTTCGTCGATAAACGCACAGAGCACATAGCGGTAAGCCACCACAGTGGGCCGCTCGTAGCCCTGCTCGACCAGTTCTCGGTCGATGGCGGCCACTTCGTCCACCACTTGCTGGTACAGGCTTTCCACGTTCTGGAAGTCCGCCAGGCGACGCACCCGGATCACCAGACCCAGCAGCGCTGTGGCGGCGTCAATCAGCCGGTTGTCTTCCAGCCCGCACAGCTGGAACTGCTCATCAGCCAGCACTGGATCATTAATGCTGTCCGGGTTCCGGGTATCGGCAAACAGCAGCTCATCAAACGCATTTATCCCTGAGGCCATGATCTAGCTCCTGATTGCCCAGAACTGCATTTCCATACCCGGAAAGCTGCCCGCCACGTGGAACGCAAAACCACTGGCATTGTCCAGCATTCGCCAGGCCTGGCTCTGGTCGTCCAGCCGGAAGTACACGAAACCGGCGTGGTAAGGCAGCTGGCGCGGCGCGACCGGCAGCGGTGTAAGTGGTACCCCCGGCAACTGCAGGCTGATCAGATCGCGGATCTTCTCCACCGACGCCACTTTGCACTGCTGGGTGAACTGCTTGCGCAGATCGTCCAGGGGCATATCGGCTTTCACTGCCAGGATAAATTCCGCCTGCCCGATCAGTTGAACGTCCTGAATTGGCGCGACGGTCAGCCCGTACTGGCGCTGCTGAAGCTGAATCGCCAGCGCGCGCGGCTCGAGAACCGTGCTCAGCGACTGGCGCAACGCCTGCATCAAGGGCGTAAAACTGTCTTCCGGCAGGTCATGATCGTAGGGCGTGAATTCCTGGGGCAAGCGATTTTCATCTGTGAAGGTCACCAGCTCGCAACAGAGCTCAAGCAACGCCTCATAAAGACGCTCCGGGTGAAGCTGACGCAACCGTGCCAGGTGCATGAATTTCGGGTGCGCACGGTTAAGCATCTGCAGCAACATGAAATCCGCTACGTCTGCCACGCCTCCCTGACAGGGTGCACCGACGCGTTCCGCAATGTTTTTCGCACGTTCTCGCATCAGGCCCGCCATTTCGCCGACAAAACGCTGAAGTCGAGGCGCAGCGCGGATACTGAGCATGGTTGGCAAAAAGTTCGGGTCCATCACCAAGCTGCCGTCGGGACGCTTTTCAAGAATCCGTCCAATGGCCAAAGCAGCATAGGCACTGCGATCTTCCCGCTCCAGCATCAGGCGCGGGGCGACGCGGGCGACATCAATCGCGTGAGAGTCCCCGTCAATAGAGTGGAGGTCCCGCACTTCGGCACTCTGAGCGCGGAAACGACCGGCGACCGCCGCTTCCGGCCACTCCACCTCCGCCAGGCTGTCACTGCCCAGCGGTAGCGCCAGATAGACGACCTGGTTTGCCACCGACGCATCCGTGATTTCCAGCGGTTCCGGCATCAGATCGTCTTCCGGCAGGCAGAAGCGCGTGCCGTCCGGAAACAGTCCGCTGGCCCTGACCAGTCCGACCCGCCCGAAGCTCAGGTATTCGGCGTTCAGTTGCAGATCGCTGAAACCGTAGAGGGAATCGGATACTGCCAAAGCACGTTCGTTGATCTGGTGCTCCAGGTAGCGCTGTTGCTGCTGGAAGTGTTGGGGTTTGATAAACAGGCCGTCACTCCAGACGACTCGATTCGTTGCAGACATCAGGATTCATCCGATCTTCTGAGTTGAACTTCACGCGCGCGCAGGTTAACCAGCAAATGGTATTCACCGCCCCTGGGATCGACCTTGACAACCTTTTTCCACTGGGACAGGTTAGGATAGGCGTAAAACGCAATGACGCCAATAAAGCGGGTTTCGTTTTCAATGGCAAAAGGCTCGATGAACCTGAACTGTCCCGGAACCAGGGTGTAATCCCTGTGATCGATGTAATTGCGCCCGAGGGACGCCTCCAGCTCACCCAGCAACTGATCAAAATCCGCCGCCATCAGGCGTGAGCTGTCCCGCATCTCGATAACCTGAAACGCGATGGGGGTTGGAGCCAGGGATTCGTTAGGGTTCACCTCCGGCTCGGCCAGCATGGTGAGATCCAACCGGCTGGGCAGATCTTCGGCATAGCCGACGGGGATATCCGGGTCCCACAGGACCTTCGCGGTTTTGGTAACCGCGTTATAGGGCGTGCTACAGCCCACCAAAAGAACAGCAATAGCCAGTAAATTCCATTTGCAGTACTTCATGACAGATCATCCCTCTGTAATTGACGCAAGTGTTGGTCGTAGGCCTGTTCGAAGACCTCTTGAAAAAGGCGCTCAAACCCCTGCTGGCGGCTGGAGCTCAACTCCCTGTAATAGTGCTGGTACATCTCCCAGGCCCAGTTGCCTTCCGGTTCGTCGGTTTGCAAACCACGGCGATAACCGTGGAACCGGCGCAATAGGGCCTGGGGCGAGAACGCGTGCAGAATGGCATCCAGACCTTCACGGATGGCCGCCTGGGTGGCCACCTGGTGGTGGTGGAGGCTTCTCAGGCTCTCGCTGACGGCAGCAGGTGCGGACAGATGCACCGGGCTGCGCTGGCTGGCAAACAGGGTTTGCACCGTGTCGTCGTAGTCGCCACCCAGCCGCAGGGGGTTATCTTCAATCGGCTGCAGGCGGGTGCGCAGGGCCTGATGGCGGCTGTCTTCGTTCTCATGGAGGGCCAGCAAACCTTCCACGGTGGCCTTGAGGGTTTGCCCGGCTTCTTCCAGAAACAGCCTCAGGTCGTCGCTGTTTTCGAACGCCAGATGGCTTTCCATACCCCGCATCAGCGGTGCATTGCTGATGTGGTTGCGGCTCTGGTCCGACACCTCCGGCGCCGTTTTTTTCGATTTCTTGTCAGACATCCTGTCTTTTCCTCCCTGGCGGATGGGCAACCCGATGGCCACATCCCGGTTTTCCCGATATTCGTCCGTCACTACTGCAGTCTTGTCAGCAACATCTTTTTTTCCAACGCTGTCGGCAGGGTGCTGCCGATTCCAGGCTTGCAGCGGATCCTCACTGACCGCCTCGCCGGGCGCCTCTTTCAGCTCATGCATAGGCTCGTCACCGACAAACCTGGCCTCACGGCTATGCGCACGAAGCAATTGGCCCTGTTCCAGGTCCACCAGTGACAAGTCCTTGGTTTCTTCCTCAAGGGCTGCGATGGCCTCGCGCTGGTCGAACACCTCCGCTTTGAGCTGATAACGCCCGATGGTGATCACATCCCCCGTTTTCAGGCGCGCCCGGCGGCCGCGGCCAACGGGCTGTGTGCCGCTGTTTATGTAAGTGCGCCCACTGCGGTCAATCAGGCAGAAAACGCCGTCGACAAAGCGTACCTCTGCATGACCATCAGCGGCGCCCGTGCGGTGGGAAGACAAGCGCCAGGTATCACTCCCGGCGCTGCCAATCGACCCACCGGACGTGCTGAATACATGCTCGCGGGAGGAGCCGCTGGCTACCTCGGTGGGGTTGCTGATTACCAGCTTCAGATGACGGTTTGCTTGATGTTCCATATCCTGTGTCCTTTCTATCGACGAATCTGCAGGCGTACCAACGGTAATTCCCTGGCCGTTTCCGGCGTTACGAACGAGTTCCAGCCCAGCCGCACATCGTTGCCAAGCCTCATGGCATGGATGTCCTTTTCACGCATCTGCAGTTCCAGGTCGTAGGCCAACTGTTCCCGGGTCACGAACTCCACCAGCTTGACCAGTCTCTCGTGCTCCTCGCCATCCGGCAGAAATTCGGCGAACCGCTTGCGGTCCAGGTTGCAAATCCGCAACACAAATTTGCCACTGCGATCCCGCACGGCGGCGCCGACCAGCGTGTCGTTGCCCAGGCTGGCATTGGCCCGACCCAGCTGAGTCTGCTGATCCCGGGGAATTTCCACCTGGCGCAGGACCCACTGCTCAATTTCCACACTGTCCAGATCGAAGCAGTGGCCGATAATGCCGCTGACCACGTCCGGTGACCGGCCGCGCCCGGCCATCAGGCCCGCGTAGGCCAGCATCTTTGACCAGTTCACCGGCGTGGCCTGGCGCAACTTCGGGTCACTGAGGCCGACCAGGGCAAAAATGTGGTCGGAAAATCCGTCAGACGCCTCCGGCCGGAAGCGCACGTAATAGCGGTATTTGCGCCAGGTTCGATGAAACAGAGTCACCAGCCGATGATTGAAGAAGTCCAGAAAATGCCGCCTTACGCCCAGATTCTGGCCTGCCTCCCAGGCCATCTCTTCCAGGTAATAACCTGGCAGAGGCGACTGGGACCCGTGCAACCCGAGAAAGCTGACTTCCAGCTGATAAGGGGCGTGTTCGTGTTCCGGCGAGACCGCCGACACCACATCGCTGCCGGGAAAGCCCAGTCCCGCAGAAGCGGAGAAGCGAATGCGCTCCTGTTGGGGCTGTTCATCCTGAGCCCGCTCCAGGTCATCGCCGTGATGCCGGTGAATCAGGTCCACCAGCTGGAAAAAGTTGTAGCGCCGTGCATTGCCCAGAACGGGTTGCAGTTCGGCTACATCAGAGGCTGCTGCCCTTGCTGTAACGTCCATGTGTAGCGTTCCTGGTTGTCTTCATTCACCACTTCCAGGTGGTGAAATGCGTTGATGCTGGCGTACAGTGCAAAGAACTGGCTGAGCACGGTGCCAAACAGGTAAAGATCGCCCTCCGAGGCGAACGACTGCTGATCCAGCGTCATCACCGAGCGAATGCCCCGCACTGGCAGGCCCCGAATCATCCGGTCCACCGGATTGGTTTCGATATTCAGAATCCCCGCCAGACGCTTCTGGGAAATGCGCTCGGCCTGGCGGTCCACCAATGCCCGGAAGTCATAGACCCGCAGCACCGTTCGGAGCGCGTCTACATCCAGTAGCGAAAGGTAGTTCAGCGACAGATTGGAAATCAGCGTCCACAGCAGGCTGCCGTCCAGGGTTGGGCGCAGGGTCTGTGTCGGTCGGGTAATGTTGCTGAACGACGCGAAGGCCGGCGTGCTCTCCGTGGCCATGGAAATTTCTCCCACCGCCAACTGGTGGGGCAACTGGCGGTTGGTACAGGTCAGTGTCAGGGACACCGCCTCCTGCCGGTTCATGCACTGGGATTCATCCCCCCGCACAAACGAGATATAGTGATCAAAACCGTCGCCCCGCACGCTGTCGCGGGCTTTTACCCGGTAATACAACGCTTTGCGCCCACGATCCCGCTCCACTTCGTGCTGAAAGCTTTCGAAGGCCGTGTAAATGCGCGGTTCGCCCAGGCCTGAGCGACCTTCCAGCCAGCCCTCTACCTGTTCGATATTGAAGACTTCGTAATGCTCCGGCAAACGGCTGGACGGCGCGATGCGGTACTCAGTCTGCCGGCCGTTCAGGTCCACCGGGTCGGCTTCATGGCTAAACAGGTTGATCGCAGGGGTGCAGTACAGCTGAAAATTTTCCGCACGGATCTTCACGTCCGGCGGCAGGATCCGGCTGAACTGGAACCGCAAACTGATTTCATCCGCCTGCACGGCAGGCAGCCTTGGCGCCAGTCCCTTCAGGTCCACAAACCGGAAGGCTTCGGGGAAACTGAGGTATTCCTGCAGAATCCGGTAGCCCGGGTAGGCGTTCTTCGGGTATGGCAGCAGGGCTTCGTCGCTGGCAAATCCCACTGGCTGAAGCTGGTTCGCCGGGACTGAATAGGTAGCATCGCCGACTTTCAGTTCCACTTTCTGGAGGTAGTGGTTCAGCCAGAGATAGAGGGTTTCGCCAATGTGGTTCTCGCCACCCAGGTAGAATCGCAACGATTCCAGACCGATGGCCGACAGGGGCTGATCCGTGTGCAATGCCAGATCCACGGTCACCGAGGACACTTCCCGGGAATGTTCGGCGTCGGCATCAGCGACGGTCAGCGGAAACACGTCCACCGCCCGGCAGGTGCGGAACCGGCACTGGGTCTGGCGGCTGGCGTCGCCCAGTGGGCGGCTTTTGATTTCGGTATGGCGTTCAACCCGCTGGCGTTCGCTGATGGCGTGCAAGTGGGGGTCGAATCGCATGATGGTGCAGCTGGGCACGGGCCGCAGATAGTTCGGCCACAGCATGTTCAGCAGCGAATGGGTCAGCTCGGGAAATTCGTCTTCGACTTTCTCCCGGAGCTTGCCGGTCAGAAAGGCAAAACCTTCCAGCAGCCGTTCAACGTCCGGATCGGTGCTTTGCTCAGAGAGAAAGCGGGTCAACTGGGGATGCGCATCAGCAAACTCTCGGCCCTGCAATCTGAGAAAGCTTAATTCGTCCCTGTAAAACCGATTCAACTTCATAGTACTGCTACACCAATTTTCGGCTCTGACTGCGAGCGGGGCTGTGGGTCTGTTTTCCAAAAGACGCTACAAGCCCATCCCTGGGCGCTTGGGCTCCGCCATCCCTGGCTCCGCACACTTTTGGAAAACAGACCCACAGCCCCGCTCTCTTCCTTGCCTATAAGCTACTTCAACTGACGTAAAATCACTCTTCACATCACCCGGTAGTAGCGCTTGTCATCCAATAACAAATCGATGGTCGTTTTATCGTCTTCCGAACCCACCCGCAGGTAGACCGTCACCTGGAACCGAAGCTGCAACGGGTCAGGCCCATGGGGCATTCCCATTACATCCACCCGGCTGACTCGGGGTTCAAATTTTTCAATGCACTGCCGGATGGCGCTTCGAATACGGACGCTCAGGTCGTGGGTACCCAGGGTCGCGTCGTTGAAGTCCACCAGGCCCAGGTCCGGCACGCTCTGGCTGTTGCCCGGATGAGCGTTCAGCAGGCGTACCAGATGGCGCTTTATGGAGTCCACCACATTGGTTACTTCCCCCATGTTTTGGCCCGCGGGTTCGGCAGCCTGCTCGAGCCGTTCGAACAGGCTGCCACCCAAAGCCTGAGCACCATCTGCGCGGGTGTTCCCGGACATGGATTAATCCTTGTCCAGTCGGCCGACCAGTGACAGTTCGAAGTTCGCACCCATATACTTGAAATGCGGACGAACCGCCAGCGACACCGAGTACCAGCCCGGATCGCCCTCGACATCGGAAACCGTCACCTGCGCAGCGCGAAGCGGTCGGCGGCTGCGGACTTCTGCCGGGGGGTTTTCCTGATCGGCCACATACTGGCGAATCCAGGTGTTGAGCTCTCGCTCAAGGTCTTGGCGCTCTTTCCAGGAACCGATCTGCTCCCGCTGCAGTACCTTGATGTAGTGCGCAAGGCGGTTGACGATCATCATGTAAGGCAGCTGCGTACCCAGCTTGTAGTTGGTTTCCGCTTCCTTGCCTTCTTTGGTGTTCGGGAACTGCCTGGGTTTCTGCACCGAGTTGGCGGAGAAAAAGGCCGCGTTGTCGCTGCCCTTGCGCATGGTCAGGGCGATGAAACCTTCGTCAGCCATTTCATATTCGCGACGGTCGGTAATCAGTACCTCGGTCGGAATCTTGGCTTCGAGTTGGCCAAAGGATTCAAAGGTATGAACCGGCAGGTCTTCTACCGACCCACCGCTTTGCGGGCCGATGATGTTCGGGCACCAGCGGTATTTCGCGAAGCTTTCAGTCAGGCGTGTGGCCAACAGGTACGCGGTGTTGCCCCACAGATAATGCTCGTGGTCACCGGACACGTCTTCCCTGTAGTTGAAGCTGCGCACCGGGTTTTCCGTAGGATCGTAAGGCACCCGTAGCAGGAAGCGCGGGGATGTCAGCCCCAGATAGCGGGCGTCTTCGGACTCACGTAGAGAGCGCCACTTGGCATACTTGGGGCCTTCGAACACAGCGCTCAGTTCCTTGATGGCCGGCAGTTCCTGGTAGCTGTCTACGCCAAAGAATGTAGGTGCGACGGAGGACAGGAAGGGCGCGTGCGCCATGGCACCGACGGACGACACGTACTGCAGCAGCTTCATGTCCGGGGTGGACGGCGTGAACGCGTAGTTACCCACAACTGCACCAACCGGCTCACCGCCAAACTGGCCATATTCGGTGGAGTAAATGTGCTGGTAAAAACCAGTCTGGGTGACGTCCGGTGCAAACTCGAAGTCTTCCAGCAGTTCGGTTTTGGTGGCGTGGAGAACGTCCACTTTGATGTTTTCGCGGAAATCCGTGCGATCGACCATCAGTTTCAGGCCTCGCCAGGAAGATTCCAGCTCCTGCAGCTTGGGGGCGTGCAAAATTTCGTCCATCTGGGCACTGATCTTGCGGTCCAGCTCAACCACCATCTGGTCCACCAGCGCCTTGTTGACGGGCTGGCCTTTTTCATCGCTTTTCAGCAGGTTGGAGATAAATGTCGCGACACCACGGCGGGCAACATCGTAGCCTTCATCGGCGGGCGCCATGCGGCTGTTGGCCATGACTTGGTCCAACAGTGAGCCCTCAGCGCCTGATGAATGGCCTTCGGCAACGGATTCAGAAGCAGCGGATTGCTGCTCGGCAGTATCAGACATACCACATCCTTTTAGTACGTTTTTTACACAAGATTGAGATCTGCCAGCGCGGGCAGAATTCGGATCACAAATCCGGATTACTCGCCGTTTTCGTCCGTGCCCAGTTCAAGCTCTTCAAGCAGCTTGTTACGGGCCTGCTCGTTGTCCAGCATTTCCTGCAGTTTGGAGCGAAACGACGGTACGTTACCCAGCGGGCCTTTCAGGGCGACCAGCGCCTCGCGAAGCTCGATCAGTTTATTAAGCTCGGGTACCTGGCGGGAAACGCTGTCCGGAGAAAAGTCATCCAGGGTCTGGAATTCAAGATTGACCGGCAGTTCGTCGGATTCGTCTTCCAGCTTGTTGGTGACCGTGGTGGAAAGCGTCAGACCGGCTTCCGACATAACAGAACGGAAGTTGTTCTTGTCGACGGAAATGGCCTTGCGATCTTCGATGGGGGTTTCTTCGGGTTGTCCCTTGAAGTCGCCGACGACAAACATCTTGAGCGGCAGTTCAGTTTCTGCCTGCTGATCACCGGTGGCGGGGACATACTTGATATTGATGCGCTCTTTAGGCGCGACGGAACCGTCTTTTGACGACATGCGCTAGCTCCCTGTGCTCCATGGGCAAACTTTGCGGTCTGCGATAATACATTCCCTTGTACGCACCTTCCTGGCACGCTGTAGACGACTTTACACAGGAATCCGCCGACACTCAAGCAAAGAACGACCAGCGCCAGGCAAAGAAAAACCCAGGGCAGGAAATTGCCAGACTATCGACATGTAGGGAGTTGCCCTTTCCACAAGGCCGGGCGGTGACGCCGGTAGCGAGTCTGGCTATACTCTGGGCCACCGTGCTCCACGGATTCATTGTCTCACGAAAGGAACCGGACATGAGCGACCTGAAGACCCGATTCGAAGAAGCCGTCAACTACATCCAGAACGCCGAGGGTGACTTTCAGCCATCCAATGATATGAAGCTGGAATTCTATGCGCTGTACAAGCAGGCAACCGTCGGTGATGTCGGCGGCAAGCGCCCGGGCATGATGGACTTTGTCAATCGCGCCAAATACGACGCCTGGGCAGAGGTGAAAGGCACCTCCTCTGAAGACGCCATGCAGCAGTACATCGACAAGCTGAACAAGGTGAAATAGAACCCGGCGGAGCGTCGCTCACTTAACCGGAGGCAAAGGGTCGTAGCGGATGTCGGTAATGACTGTCCGGGTGAATCCCTCGGGCGTGCGGACACTGACCTCGTCGTCAATCCGCTTGCCCAGCAACGCTCTTGCCATGGGGGCATCGATGCTCAGGTAGCCCCGGGAGAGATCGAATTCATCGGCACCAACAAGCCGATAGGTATGAGCCGAGCCGTCGTCGTTCTCAATGGTGACCCAGGCGCCAAAAAACACTTTGCTGCGGTCGTCCGGCAAACGGTCAACCACCACCAGATCGTCCAGGCGCTTACTGAGGAACCGTATCCGCCGGTCGATTTCCCGCAGTTGTTTCTTGCCATAAATGTATTCGGCATTTTCCGAACGGTCGCCCTGTGCAGCCGCTTCACGCACGGCCTGGGTGACCTCCGGACGCTTTTCCTTCCACAGGAAACGAAGCTCTTCCCGAAGTACCCGCTCGCCCTCTGCGGTGATATAACGTGTTCCGGCCATGAGCGACTCCAGATCCAGACATAAAAAGTACGGACATAAAAAAACCCCGTAACTACGGGGTAAAACTAGCGTTGTGCTGGAGGAAGACGCAAGGGAAAATCTCCCCTGCCTCTAGGTATCCTATTATGCACAGCGGCCCTTAACTCACAGTGGCCCGGAGGTTACGTTTTGGACAGGGCCGGGATTAGGTTGTGCACTCTAGTGCTGCGCGGTAATTTCTGATCAGAGGACACATCAATAACAGACCGTTTTTTGAACAATAGGGATCACAATGAACAGACAGCAACTCCTTGAAACTGCCCTTAACGGCCTGGACCGGGTTGGCTTTCAGCTCGATCATTATGGCATTACCGGTAAGCTGAACCGTCATAACCTGGCCGCTTTCATTATGCTGGAACAGAAGCATCTGGAAGGTGAGTGGGACAGCCTTCAGGTGAAGGTTGATCGCCGTCGTGCGCAGGTTGAGGGCCTGCTGACCGCCATCGAAACCCGGACCGATCCGCTGGTACGGCCTCTGATCAGCCGCTTCAATCAGTTTCGTGGCGTGTCCGGCAACTGATCCGTTTGATCAGGAGCTTCTCAGTTCCCCCGGGTGCGCTGATGCTTCAGCGTCCTCTGCGGTCGGTGTCTGCGTATCTCTTAACCGCTTACGGTCGGGGGAATAGGCGGGCATGCTGATGGTCACTTTCAGGCCGGGAAATTCAGGGTCGTCGAAGTGATCGCTGAGGCGGATGGTTCCCTGGTGAATTTCCGCCACTGCACTGACCAGGCTTAAACCCAGACCATTACCCGGCAACGAGCGGCTTTTGCCAACCCGATAGAAACGCTGGAACACCTGATCTTTCTCGCTGTCGGGCACACCAATACCGCTGTCGCCTACCTCGAAAACCGCGTCATCCCCTTCCTTGCGCACTTCCACCCGTATGAGGCCACGCTCGGGCGTGTATTTGATGGCGTTATCAATCAGATTGCTGACCATCTGGAACAGCAGGTCCCGGTCACCCTCGATCGACACCGTATTGTCTACTGACTGTTCAAACTGCTGATCTTTGTCTTCGGCAACGGCTTCATACAGTTCGCAGGCGTCGGTCACCAGTTCTCCCAGCGGAACCGTTTTCATGTCGGCGGTGTTGCCGCGGGTTTCCAGGCGGGCAATGCGTAACAGGGCGTTGAACGTCGCCAATAGCTGGTCCGCCTCGGCCACCGCGCGGGCAGCCTGGTCCCGCGCTTCGTCGTTATCCACCGACATCAGGGTGTTTTCAAGCTGGTTGCGCAGGCGGGTAAGCGGCGTTCGCAGGTCGTGGGCGATGCTGTCAGACACGTGGCGGATGCCTTCCATCAGGTACACAATCCGGTCCAGCATCTGGTTCAGATTTTCCGCGAGTTGATCAAAATCGTCATCGGTTCCCCGGGTGGGAATCCGCAGCGAAAGATGCCCGTTCATGATCCGCCGGGAAGTGTTGTTGATTACTTCAATCCGTCGTGTGGTACTTCGGCTCATCATAAAGCCGCCCAACAGGGCAAGCCCCAGGGTGATTCCCATTCCCCAGTTGATGGCACCTTCGATCAGTCGTTTCAGATTGGTCAGTTCGTCGACATCCCGCCCTACCAGCAGGCGCAGGCCGCCCTGGACTTCGAAAATGCGGGCACGGGCAAGCCGTTCGGGCCCCGTCCAGCCAACCGATTCATTCAGCGTGAAATTGATCCAGCCGCTTTCCGAACGCGAGCCTTCCGGCCAGGTCTCGATATTCCCGGCCAGCTTGAGAAAATCATCCGTGGTGAGCAGATAAATGGATTTGGCGTTGGGGTCACGGGCGACACGTTCGCGGATAATGGATATCAGCCCGTTAATACCGCTGCCCCGATACTGCTCCGCCAGCCCCGCAATCTCCGCTTCAATGGTTTCATCGGTCTGCGCCGTCATGAAGCCGGCCGTGCGCCAGTAGATAAACGCCAGCAACAGAAAAACGGAGGTGGCAAACACCACCATGTACAGCAGTGCTAGCTGGAACGAGGATGTTCTTAGCTGGCTAAGCAGTTTCACGAAGCATGTACCCGGCGCCCCGGATGGTCTGCAGCAGGGGCGTTTCGAATTCCTTGTCGATTTTCGCGCGCAAACGGCTGATGTGCACATCGATCACGTTGGTCTGGGGGTCAAAGTGATAGTCCCAGACTTTTTCCAGCAGCATGGTGCGGGTAACAACCTGCCCGGCGTTGCGCATCAGATATTCCAGCAGGCGGAACTCCCGGGGCTGAACGTCGATGTTGTGCCCGGCGCGTTTGACGGTGCGGGCCAGCAGATCCATTTCCAAGTCCGCCACGTGCAGAACTGTCTCGGTTTCCGAGGACTGGCGGGTGCGGCGGACCAGTGATTCAATCCGCGCCAGCAGCTCGGTGAAGGAGAACGGCTTGGTCAGGTAATCGTCGCCACCACCGCGCAAACCTTCTACCCGGTCGTCCACATCACCCAGAGCGCTGAGAATCAGTACAGGTACCTGATTGCCAGTCGCCCGCACGGTCTTGATGATCGCCAGTCCGTCCATCCCGGGCAACATGCGATCAACAATCATGATGTCGTAATCCCCGCTGGCGGCCATCATCATGCCGTCTTTGCCGTCGGCAGCATGATCCACCACGAAGTCGGATTCTTTCAGCCCCTTGACAAGGTAATTTGCCACATCCTGATCGTCTTCAATAACCAGCGCTTTCACCGATAGACCTCCTGATCGCGGTTAACATTAACAGCTAGGGTACGAGTATGCCTGAACGGCGGCCAGTTACGATCCTGTAAGAGGGTGTCGCCGTTGGCGACGGTCAGGCCATGACCCGGAAAAGAGACGTATCCATTTGCCCGGCAACCTGCTTTTTCTCTGGCTATCAGGGCAGGTTATACAAACAAAAACGCCACCAATCCGAAAAGGATGGTGGCGTTTACGGTATCGTCAGAACTCGCCGGCGTTAGGCGGCTTCGCCTTCCGCCATCATATGAACCCGAATCTTTTTCATCGCGTTCTTCTCAAGCTGACGGATACGTTCCGCAGATACCCCATAACGGTCTGCCAGTTCGTGGAGCGTTGACTTGCCGTCAGTTAACCAGCGTTCGCGAAGAATATCCTGGCTACGCTCGTCCAGCTCAGCCAGGGCGGCCATCAGACGGCCGTTAGAATCACTAGTCCAGTCTGCCTGCTCAAGCTGCGTGGCCGGATTGCCGCGGTGGTCTTCCAGAAAATACGCCGGTGCCTGATAGGCATTATCATCGTCATCGTCCTGAGGGCCGTCAAAGGCCGTGTCATGGGAGGCCAGGCGACCTTCCATCTCACGAACAACACGGGGTTCTACGCCGAGATCGGCGGCCACTGCTTTCACCTCATCGTGGCTCAGCCATGCCAGACGCTTTTTCTGACTGCGAAGATTGAAAAACAGTTTGCGCTGGGCCTTGGTCGTCGCCACTTTGACAATGCGCCAGTTGCGCAGAATGAATTCGTGAATTTCCGCCTTGATCCAGTGCACGGCGAAAGACACCAGCCGGACACCGTATTCCGGATTAAAACGCTTGACCGCTTTCATCAGGCCCACGTTGCCTTCCTGAATCAGGTCTGCTTGGTTCAGGCCATAACCGGCATAGCTGCGGGCAATATGAATTACAAACCGGAGGTGAGAAAGCACCAGCTCACGCGCCGCGTCAACATCACCCTCGTAATGCAGCCGCTCGGAAAGTTTGCGCTCTTCTTCAACAGAAAGAACCGGAATCCGGGCTGCTGCCTGAATGTAAGATTCAAGGTTTGAACCGGGGACCAATCTGTCGAGAACCTGTAAGTTCGTGCTCATGTTTTCCCTCCGGACTTTGCAGCCCATCAATATACCAACGGTCGAACCGACCGCCAAACCTTTATAAAGTTCCTCAAAGACAATCGTAGAACTCTAAAATCAACAGCCTTTCAAATAAGAACACGTCTACTTAAGCATCAATCTACGCCGCGCCTGTCATGCTTCACAATACGGTTTTGCCGATACACAGGATCACCCGCCGGCTATTTCCCCCGGCTCAATATCGTCAAGATGACGCTTTACCGCAACCCAAGCGCCCAACCACCCTAGCAGCACCGCCGCGATTATCAACGCGAGAATTCCATCAAGGGTCAGGCCACTGAGTGAAAAATCACTGCTATAGAGCCCCGCAAGTCGTTCCACCGGCCCACTGAGCCACCACAGCGACAGCTGCAACAACAGCCACGCAACCACGCCGCCGCCAAGACCGAACCAGGCACCGGTGTAGAGGAAGGGCCGCCGTACGAAGGCATCGGTGCCACCCACCAGTTTTGCCACCAGAATTTCATCCCGGCGGTTTTCGATCGACAGCCGCACGGTGTTGCCAATCACCAGTACGACCGCCGCCGCCAGCAGCAGCGCCAGGGCCCACGCCGCTCGGCCCAGCAGTTCGGTCATTGCGTTCAGGCGTTGTAGCCAGCCCAGATCCACCTGAACCTGCTCAACGCCATCCATACCCTCTATCACCGCAAGCAGAGTCTGAATGCCATCCGCCGTGCGGGAAGTGTCACTCGGGGTAACCAGAAGCGTGTGGGGAAGCGGATTTTCGTTAAGATAATCCAGTGCATCTTCAAGGCCAGAGGAGGCCCTGAATTCTGCCAGCGCCGTATCACGATCAATCAGCTCAACTTCAGTGACACGGCTATCTTTGGCGACGTCCTGCCGGAGGGTTTCTGCCTGGTCCAGCGTTACTTCTTCTGCCAGATAGGCGGTGACTCTTGCGGAACTCTCCCACCCGGCGCTGACACCCTGAAGGCTTGCCAGCAACAGCATCAGTGCCACCGGCAGGGCAAGCGCCACGCCCATCACCGTCCAGGTCATCATGCTGGCCACAGGGGCCTGCCAGAGTCTGCGGGCGCTGTCCCTGGCTACTTTGCGATGGTGGCCAAAGTAGCTGCTGGCCTGCTGTTTCAGGGGCGAACGCGAGGTTCTCGCGCCCCGGGACGGATCTTTACGCCGGTTCCGGGATTCAGCCATGTAACCCTCCACCGCCGGAGACCAGTCGACCCTGATCCAGCGTCAGCGTCCGGCGGCCAAGTTCGTTGATCAGGGCAATGTCGTGAGAGGCAATCAGTACCGTTACCCCCACCTGGCTGAATTCTGCAAACAGCCCCATGATGTCCGCAGAAAGCTGGGGATCCAGGTTACCGGTGGGCTCATCCGCCAGCAGAACGGGCGGCTTGTTCACCACGGCACGGGCGATACCCACCCGCTGCTGTTCACCCCCCGACAACTGCATCGGGTTCATCTTTTCTTTGCTCAGCAACCCCACCTTGTCCAGCGCCGCCCGCACCCGGCGGCCAATATCCCGGGCGGGCGTGCCCATAACTTCCAGTGGCATGGCCACATTGTCGAACACGGTGCGGTCAAACAGCAGATGGTGGTTCTGAAAAACCACACCGATATGACGACGAATATAGGGCACCTGACGGCGTGGCAGGCGGCTCAGCACCTGCCCGCCCACAACGACCTCGCCCGCACTGGGGCGCTCCATCACCATGACCAGCTTGAGCAGGGTACTTTTGCCGGCGCCCGAATGTCCGGTCAGGAATGCAAGCTCACCCCGCTCGAGACCGAAATTGACCTGTCGCAGCGCCGTATGGTCACTGTCGTAGCGCTTGGTAACCTGCTGGAATTCGATCATTACCGCTCAGGTCTCTTGACGGTCATCGAACAGCGCATCGACAAACGTTCGCGCGTCAAAGCTGCGCAGGTCGTCCAACTGTTCGCCAACACCAATGTACCGGATGGGAAGCTGTAACTGTCTGGCGATGGCGAACACAATGCCACCCTTGGCCGTGCCATCCAGCTTGGTCAGCGTAATGCCACTGACACCTACTGCCTGCTGGAACACCTGGGCCTGGCTCAGGGCGTTCTGGCCCGTGCCTGCATCCAGCACCAGCATGACTTCGTGGGGTGCGGTGTCGTCCAGCTTTTTCATCACGCGAACGACTTTTTCCAGTTCGCTCATCAGATTGTCTTTATTCTGAAGTCGCCCGGCGGTGTCGGCAATCACCACATCGACACCCCGGGACTGGGCGGACTGAACGGCGTCATAAATCACCGAGGCACTGTCCGCGCCGGTATGCTGGGCAATAACCGGAACACTGTTACGCTCACCCCAGACCTGAAGCTGCTCTACGGCGGCAGCCCGAAAGGTATCCCCGGCCGCCAGCATTACCGATTTTCCGTCCTGCTGGAACAGCTTGGTGAGTTTGCCTATGGTGGTTGTTTTGCCAACGCCATTCACGCCCACCATCAGAATCACATAGGGCTTTCTGCCGGTATTGATATCCAGCGGGTAGCTGACATCCGCCAGCAGGTCGTGCAGTTGGTCCCGCAAGGCCTTGCGCAGTGCATCCCCGTCCTTGAGCTGATTACGCTGCATTTTATCGGTAAGGGACTCAATGATTTCGGTCGTTGCGGTCACACCCACGTCGGCCATGAGCAGCGTGGTTTCAATCTCTTCCAGAAGGTCGGCATCGATCTTCTTGCCTGCGGAGAACAGATCGGAAAATCCACCGGTCAGATTAGCCCGGGTTTTGCCCAGTCCCCGGCGAATCCGCTCAAATACGGTGACCTGCGGTGCTTCGGGCTCGGGCGGCTCTTGCGGCTCCGGCTTCCCGGGCTCGGGTTCCGCAGGCGCGGTTTCCCCGCCCGTGTCAGGTGCGTCAACCTCCGGCGCCGGGCCGGTTTTTGGCTCCGCCCCCGGCTGGGGCTGCGGTTGTTTCTGGGGAACGGCTTTGGGTCGGGGTGAAGGAGGCCGATTGCGGACCAGGTCCAACACAAACACGAGAACAAGCAGGGCCAGTAGCCCGATGGAAATCCACTCTGCCGTCATAGTCATACCATTGATCATAGAATTCGCGGGGTCGAATAACGCCGGTATTCTAGCAGACTGGCCGCGGGAAGTGACGGATCATCCGAACCCTCGTAACATGCTCGCCACGCCCTGGCCTCCTGCCACCCATGCCCGCAAGACCAGAGACTCAGACCATGCCCCGAAAACGCGCGAACCGACCATCAACCACCGGCGAGCTGAGCATCATCGGCGGCGAATGGCGCAGCCGGAAACTACGCTTTCCCGATGCCGGCGGCGTTCGCCCGACCCCGGCGCGTACTCGTGAGACACTGTTTAACTGGCTGGCCCCTGCCCTTCCCGGCAGCCGCTGCCTGGACCTGTTCAGCGGGTCCGGTGCACTTGGGCTGGAAGCTCTGTCCCGAGAGGCTGCATCAGCCACTCTGGTGGAACAGAACCGTGCCCTGGCAGACGCCCTGAAGCAAAACCTGAACCTGCTGAAATCCCAGAGTGGCCGGGTAGTCTGCGAATCCGTTGACCAGTTTCTGGCCCGGGCCGCGCCCCGACCCTTCGATATCGTGTTGATGGACCCGCCGTTCCGGCAAGGCTGGCTTGAACGCCTGTTCCCGTTGCTGGTGGATAACGGCTGGGTCAGGCCAGGCGGATACGTGTACGCTGAATACGAGAGTGAACGGAGCGCCCCGCAAACCCCCGGATGCTGGCAACTGCATCGCCAGAAAACCGCTGGCCAGGTGACCTTCTGCCTCTTTGTGACAGCCACAAAAAACCCCGCTTGATGCGGGGTTTTGCTATTGGCCAAACCTGATCAGGCGACCGGGCGCAGGGAATACGCCCGCAGGTGCGCCGCAAAATCCTCCAGATAGCGCACTCCACTGGCTTCCGCCTCACGACACCAGTGCATCAGCGCCTGGAGCTTTTCCTGAGGTTTGACTCCGCGAAGACGCCAGAGCGCCTGCAGGTCATGGCTCATCTGATAAATCTGTCGCAACGCCTGATTGTTTTCCAGGGCCGTCTCAAGATGCTCTTTCTCCGCTGGTTTGATCAGAGTGATCTCCCGGGTCAGTAGTCGCCTGATCTTACGGTAGCGAGGGCGAATCGCCTCGTCCATCAGGGATTTCTGTTGGCGCAGCACCGGCTCGACCACCCGCTTGCGGTACTGGCGCATGATGTCAAAACGGTTATTGGCAATGGCCTGGACCGTTTCCACATCCACTTCCTGTTTACCGGGCACATAGTGCGCGATCGGGCGATAGCCTTTGGGTGTTGCCAGGCGGAACAGCTGGAACAGGCGGATATAACCCCAGCCGATATCCACTTCGTACCAGCGCCGGGAGAGCTTCGACGAATTGGGATAGGTATGGTGATTGTTGTGCAGCTCTTCGCCACCGATCAGGATGCCCAGCGGCGAGATGTTCCTGGCATTGTCGGCACATTCGAAATTACGATAGCCCACGAAGTGGCCAATACCGTTGACTACCCCGGCAGCCCAGACGGGAATCCACATCATCTGCAGCGCCCAGATCCAGATACCGTTAACGCCGAACAGCAGCAGGTCGATCACAGCCATCAACTGAATGCCCAGCATTTTGTATTTGCTGTATACGTTATGCTCGACCCAGTCCTCCGGAGTCCGCTGGCCATATCGCTTTAGCGTTTCTTCAGTACCGGCCTCATCGTAAAGCTCCGCGCCCTGGAACAGTACTTTGCGAATACCCAGAACCACCGGACTGTGGGGGTCATCTTCGGTTTCGCACTTGGCGTGGTGCTTTCGATGGATGGCCGTCCACTGTTTGGTGTTGGTCGCTGTTGTCAGCCATAGCCAGAACCGGAAAAAGTGAGCCAGAACCGGATTCAGGTCCAGGGAGTTATGCGCCGAATGGCGGTGCAGGTAGAGCGTTACACTGATGATCGTGATGTGCGTCAGTACCAGTGCAACCAGAATAAGTTGCATCACTGACAGGTCCAGGAGACCGTTATACCACATGGAAGTTTCCTCGTTCGAAGTCACAGAGTAGCGCTATTTCACCTCTCCGACTCGAGGAAAAGCTACAACCCGATAGATCTACTTTAGCGTACAGTTGTTCGCCAAAACAACAGCATTTGGATACGCTTTTATCACCGTTTACATTAACTTGTATCCACCTTACACCGCAGGAACGATCGTCGTGCCCGAGCTACCCGAAGTTGAAACCACCCGCCGCGGCATAGCGCCCTACTGTGAAAACCGGATAATTACCGGGGTTACGGTTCGTGACGGCAGGTTGCGCTGGCCGGTGCCGGACAACCTGCCGGAAATCCTCACAGGCGCGACCATTACCGAAGTGGATCGGCGGGCAAAGTATCTGCTGATCCGTGTAAAGCGGGCAAAGGTTTCCGGCCGCTTCATCTATGGCACCCTGATCGTTCATCTGGGCATGTCGGGCAGTCTGCGGATAATCACGGACAAAAGTGAGCCGTTACTACACGACCATGTCGAAGTGACCTTGGAAACCGGCGTAAAACTGCGTTTTAACGACCCCAGGCGTTTTGGCTGCTGGCTCTGGACGGAGACACCGGACACTCACCGTTTGCTGGCCAGCCTCGGTCCGGAGCCATTGGCACCGGATTTCAACGGCCCGTTGCTTTACCGTGTATCTCGCGGCAAACAGATGCCGGTCAAATCCTTCGTTATGGACAATCACATTGTGGTTGGCGTTGGCAACATCTACGCCAACGAAGCCCTGTTCAAGGCAGGCATCCATCCCCGTCGTGCCGCCGGACGCATCAGCCTGAGCCGCTATCACCGTCTGGCGGAAGCCATTCGGGAAACCCTCTCCGCCGCCATCCTGATGGGCGGCACCACGCTGCGGGATTTTGTCAACAGCGACGGCAAACCCGGTTATTTTGCCCAGTCATTGCTGGTTTACGGCCGCGGCGGGGAAGCCTGCCGCGAATGCGATCGACCGCTGAAAGAGATCAGGATGAACCAGAGGTCCACGGTCTACTGCGGCCGGTGTCAGCGCTAGACAAATAAAGCAACAGAAAAATCGTTTGAAAATGCGCAAATATGATTCATAGTTAACAGAGTATTTAGCGTCCCGAGCTAACCTGTTTCAAACCGCGTAGCTCGGGAAAGAGACGTTGCCCGCCAATAAAACGTGGTAACGAGCGGCCGACGACAGACTGGCCGACATGTTGAGGAGAACCAAGTAATGAGCGGTAAGATTTCCCATATTGTGATCACAGCCCTGGCGTTTTGCATGCTGGCCTTTTCTTCGGTCGGGTACGCCCAGGCTATCGATGAGGAGCCGTCTGCACTGGCCATGACCGGTGACGCCCTGTTCGCCCGCCCTGTTCTGTTCGCAACCACCGTCGTTGGCAGTGTCGTTTACGTGGTGTCATTACCTTTTTCACTGCTTGGCGGCAACGCCGCAGAAGCCGGTGAAACCCTGGTAATGGGCCCGGCAAGGGCAACGTTCGTCCGATGCCTGGGCTGCACTCGCGTGGGTCGCAAACCGGAACCCATCCAGCAGACCGCTGACAACTGATCCGACAACTTCCCGGTTGCCATTCGGACCGTTCTTCGGCAGCCTGAAGGTTAATCAACTTCAGGCTGCTTGTGGTTATGGTGGATTGGCACGCTCTCGATACCGTGTTCCTGGATATGGACGGAACACTGCTTGACCTGCACTTTGATAATCACTTCTGGCTGGAACATCTGCCCCGCCGATACGCCGAGCACAACAATCTCAGCCCCGGTCAGGCTTGTGACCTGATTGTTCCGATGATCATGTCTGAGCGTGGCTCTCTTAACTTTTACTGCACCGACTACTGGAGCAACCGGCTGTCCCTGGACATAACCGGGCTGAAAGCTGAAGTGGGCGAGCGGATTGGCTATCGGCCACACGTCACCGTTTTTCTGGACGCGCTGCGCAACGCCGGGCTGCGTTCGGTCATTGTCACCAACTGCCACCCGGACCCGCTTGAGCTGAAACTGGAACGCACCGGTCTTGCCCAACGCGTGGACGGAATCATCTCCAGCCATGAGCTTGGCAAGCCCAAGGAAGACCCCGGCTTCTGGTCTGATCTGGCGGGGCGTGAACCCTATCGACCCTCCAGAACGCTAATGGTGGACGACAGCTTTCCGGTGCTGGAAAGCGCGCGCCGCGCGGGTATAGGCCAGTGCCTGGCCATACTGTCCCCCGATAGCCGCAAATCGCCGAACGAGCGCCACCCGGACATTCCCTCGATTAACCACTTTGACGAAGTCATGCCGATGTTGTTGGGGCGCGTACCCCTGCCATCCGGGGGCTGAGGCCGTTATACTGTGTACAGACGTCAACCAGGCGAGGATGCATGACGGCAACCACTGCTGAGCAAGACCGCATAAGACTGGACAAGTGGCTCTGGGCGGCCCGGTTCTACAAGACCCGCAACCTGGCCAAACAGGCGATCGAAGGCGGAAAGGTCCACTACAACGGCCAGCGAACCAAACCGGGCAGACATGTAGAGACCGGCGCGCAGGTGACGCTCCGGCTCGGCTGGCAGGAACGTATCATCGTCATTGATGACATCAGCGACCGGAGGCGGGGCGCTCCGGAAGCACAGACGCTCTATCACGAAACCGAAGACAGCGTGAAGCATCGCGAAGATCTGGCCTGGCAGCGCAAGACCATGCAGGCCGCCCAGCTGCCCCCGGCGCGTCGACCTTCCAAAAAAGATCGCCGGGATATCCAGCGTTTTCGTGAACAGAACGGACTCTGATCCATTCATAGCCTGGCACCATTTTACTGCCAGAATTCCCAAGTTCAGGAGACACAGCCGATGGCATCGGGGGACCAGTTTCAAAGATTTCTGTTTGAAGACAGCCAGGTGCGCGGCGCCTGGGTCAGATTGAATAAAAGCTACACCGAGATTGGCGGTCAGGCGCCCTACCCGGATTCCGTGCGTCGTGCACTGGGCGAGTCTCTGGTTGCCAGCGTACTGATGAGCAGCACACTGAAGTTCGAGGGCACCCTGTCGCTGCAGGCGCAGGGTGATGGCCCGGTCAGCACGCTGATGGCGGAATGCAGCAATGACCGGTTTATCCGCGGTGTAGCCCGCTTTGACGAACATGCGGTTGCCGAAGATGACCTTCAGTCACTGCTGGGCGAAGGGCGCATGGCGATCACCATTACGCCGGACAAGGGCCAGCGTTACCAGGGCGTGGTACCCAGGGAAGAGCCGGATCTGGCGGGTTGCCTGGAGGATTATTTTGAACGTTCCGAGCAGATACCGACCAGTTTTTTCCTGTTCGCCGATGAACATGGCAGCGCAGGGCTGATGTTGCAGAAATTACCGGGGAACACCGAGCAGGATAAAGATCTCTGGGACCGGCTCAATCACCTGGCCAGCACCGTTGAGGCCGAAGAGCTGCTCACGCTCGACAGTGAAACGCTGCTTCACCGCTTGTTTCATGAAGAAACCGTGCGTCTTTTTGACGCTGAACCCGTTGCCTTTCGCTGCAGCTGCTCACGGGAGAGAACCCTGAGCGCGCTGGAAGCCATCGGTAAAGACGAGTGCTACGACATTCTGGAGGAACAGGGCACCATCGAGATGGACTGCCAGTTCTGTCACGCGCACTATCGTTTCGATAGAAATGACATTGATCACCTTTTCACCGGACATACGTTACACTAACGGCCTTTAAACGCCTGAAACCCGGTCACGAAGCGGGTTCTGGTGCAGTCGTTTTTTACCGGCGCCTCTGGCATAATGTCGCGCCTAACCGATCACGAGCACACCCCCGATGGCGAGGTTGAAGTGAGTAACAACTATCATGATCTGAGTGCAGCACCCCTGGTTGAGCTGGCACTTGAAAGAGGCGAAGGCAAGCTGGCAGCAAACGGCTCTCTGGTCGTTGAAACCGGGGAACGCACTGGCCGCTCTCCGATGGATCGCTTCATCGTCAAAGAACCCAGCACCTCTGACGACATTCAGTGGGGGCCGATCAACCGCCCGTTTGATGCCGACAATTTCGATGCTCTCTGGGACCGTGTTGAAGCCTACATTGCCGAAAAAGAAAGCTTCGTGTCTTACGTCCACGTCGGATCTGACCCTGATCACTATCTGCCGGTCAAAATGACCACAGAGACCGCCTGGCAGAATCTTTTCGGCCGCAATCTGTTTATTGTTCCGGATGACTACAATTCCGCCGACAAGCAGGAGTGGCAGATTCTCAACGCTGCCAACTTCGACTGCCAGCCAGAGCGCGACGGCACCAACAGCAATGGCTGCGTGATCATCAACTTTGCCAAGCGTAAAGTTCTGCTGGCTGGCATGCACTACGCCGGTGAAATGAAAAAAGCCATGTTCTCCGTGCAGAACTTTCTGCTGCCCGAGAAAGACGTTCTACCCATGCACTGTTCTGCCAATGTGGGCGAAGACGGCGAGACCTGTCTGTTTTTCGGCCTGTCCGGCACCGGCAAAACCACCCTTTCTGCGGACCCGGATCGTTTTCTGATCGGTGACGACGAGCACGGCTGGGGCCCCGGTACTGTGTTCAACATTGAAGGTGGCTGTTACGCCAAGTGCATCGACCTGAGCCAGAAAAACGAGCCCATTATCTGGGACGCAATCCGCTTCGGGGCGATCGTCGAAAACGTTACCGTCGACCCGACCACCCGTGAACCGGATTATACCGACGTATCACTGACCGAAAACTCCCGCTGCGCCTACCCGCTGGAGCACGTGGAGAAGCGCGTACTGGAAAACCGTGCCGGTGAACCCTCGCACATCGTATTTCTGACCTGCGATATGACAGGCGTACTGCCGCCAGTATCGGTGTTGAGCAAAGAAGCAGCCGCCTACCACTTCCTGAGTGGCTATACCGCTCTGGTGGGCTCAACCGAGATGGGCTCATCGTCAAAACTGAAAGCAACCTTCTCCACCTGCTTCGGTGCGCCCTTCTTTCCAAGGCCTGCCGGTGTCTACGCTGAGCTGTTGATGAAGCGCATGGACGAATTCGGCAGCAAGGTGTTTCTGGTCAACACCGGATGGACCGGCGGCCCCCATGGCACCGGTGAGCGCTTCAGCATTCCCACAACCCGTGCGGTCATCGCGGCCATCCAGCACGGCGACCTGGACGATACGGAAACGGAACACCTGCCCACGCTGAATCTGGACGTACCCAGGTCCGTGCCCGGTGTTGACAGCAACCTGCTCAACCCGCGTAACACCTGGAAAAGCGAAGCAGACTACGACACCAAAGCGGCCGAACTGATCGGCCAGTTCGTGGAAAACTTCAAGAAGTTTGATGTGGCAGACGCCATTGTCGAAGCGGGCCCGAAAGCCTGATTCTCAACGGATGGGAAAGCGCCCTGCCTTGACCCGCACGGCGCTTTTTTTATGCCTGTCGATTCAGTCGACAACCGGACACTCAATGACAGGGCATGTGAATCCGGACGCTTGAAACTGTGATTGCCGAACGGGAATTGGCAGGTCCGCGGGGTAGACTTTCGGTCCCAGCTGATTCGCACGGGCCAGCGCTTCCCCGGACTGCGGCCCGCACCCGGCGCGGGCCAGCCCATGAGCCAGATTGTTCCATCCCGGCGCAAGCTTCGGGAAGTTTTTCACCGTCGCGGTGTAATACCGCACTGCCCGAACCCATTCCTGATCTGCAAACGCAATGTTGCCCATTCCCAGAAACGCAGCAGGTTGTTCGGGCCAACGCTTCGAAACGGCCCGGTAAGCCCTGAATGCCGCCTGCCGTTGCCCAGTCACTTCCAGATCCTGGGCGGCTTCCAGATATGGCAAAGGCTGCGCGGTGGCGGGAAAATCGCCGGGAGGGGAAATAACCGCAGCCCACCGACCTGCCCGATTCCAGGTGCGATAGAACACGCTTATGGGCTGTCGATTGGCCCGGCGAGTATCGGTATGCAGTATCAGACTTTCCTGTGACCTGTCATACCCGATCACAACGGCAAAATGCCACTGGGGAAACCAGTCGAAACCAAGATTCTGCATCACCAGTACCGGATGGCCAGCATCAATTTCAGCCAGGATGTCAGCCAGGTCCGGTTCCAGCGGGTACACCAGCATTCCGTATTGGCGGGCAGCGGCCACCAGCTCAACCTTCAGACTGCCTTCACGCTCGGGCAAATAGACCCGTGGCACCAGTTGTTCCGGTGTGACCGGCACGTTCTGACTGGCAAGCATGGTGGCCAGGGCAGCGGGGCCGCACTGATATCGATCCTGCGGGAAAAAGGGAACGTCCAGTTGAACCAAAGTCTGACCGGCCCCACCACTCGCCGTTTCAGGCCAGGGCGGAACACTGGCACAGCCAACCAAAAGCAGAACAAGGGTGCCGGTAAGCACCCTGAGGTACATTGTCACCGCTGGGCTAGCGGATACAGTTGATAAAGCTGAAGATATTCGTGGCGCAGAGCAGATCCGTCACAATGAACACCAGCAAAAACAGAACGATAATACCCACCACGTCCTGACCCACCGGCGCTTCCGCCAGCTGGTCGTTGAAATCCGCCAGCTCGGACGGCGTCAGGCTCTGAATCCGTTTTTCCACTTCGGATTGATCGACACCCATGGTGCTGAGGGTATTCTTGACGTCCTGGCGCTCCAGCATGCTCATCAGCGACTGACGGTCCACATCGGCCCTCTGTTCGGTCAGGACATCGCCAGTGCCGACAACTCCCGCGACAGAAGTCGTTGAGAAGGTAGTGGCAAAACCAATGGCCAGAACCATTAACAGTGAAACCTGACGTAAATAAGCTCTTATTGACTGCATGCGCGAGTGCTCCCTTCGGCTAGATTCGAATAAACATAGTAGACCCTACCAGAGAACACGCACAGCGTCCGTTAAGGTTCCATAGTCAGTGTTTATAGATTGGCCGGCCATCACGACAGGCGGACGATCACTCCCTCAACGGGCGGATGCCTGTATTGAATAGATTCGCTCCGCAGACACAGGCAACCGGTTCAATTCTGTTCAGGTCGGCGTTTGCGCAATCCGTCGCAAACCACTATAGCTTTGAGTGGCTGGCGCACGGTGTGCCAGTTAATGCCAACCACTCGAAGGAGAAACCTATGCGCAAACCTGAACTTGCCGCCGCTGTCGCAGACGAGACAGGCCTGACCCGGGACAAAGCCAGCGAAGTCATCACCGCCTTTACCGATCAGATATCGGCTGCAGCCGCCCGTGGCGAGGACATCACTCTTATTGGTTTCGGTACGTTTAACGTCCGCCGCCGGGAGGCCAGAGACGGACGCAACCCCCAGACCGGGGCAAACATCCGCATTCCCGCGAGTAAAACCGTCGGGTTCAAGGCAGGTAAGAGTCTGAAAGACTCGATCCGTTAGAGGGCTTTCTGGACCCGGCTCTGGACCGATTCCGACGACCAGGCAATACGCCCGTCACACAGGGTCAGACGCATAACCCCGGGCAGCGCTTTTGAACGGAACGGGTGATGAAGCCCGGCGGAACACAGAGTGCTGGCCGACGGCGTCCAGCAAGAGCCCGGGTCAAAAACGCACAGATCCGCAGCAGCCCCCGGTTCCAGACTGGCCTGCCGGCCGATGACGGACGCCGGACCCCGGGTCAGCGCCTGCAATAACTGCTGACGTGACAGTTCACCCCGCTCCACCAGCAATAGTCCCATGGACAGTGTGGTTTCAATCGTGGACAGGCCCGGCTCGGTGGCGGGCAGCGGCGCCTGTTTCGCGGCGGAATCGTGAGGCAGGTGCTGGCTGGTAACGGCGTCGATGACACCCTCACGCACCCCGGCGAGCAGGGCCTGACGGTCCTGCTCGCCGCGCAGCGGCGGACGAACATGGTAGCGGCTGTCAAAACCCGACAGCGCCTGATCGGTAAACAGCAACTGGTGCATGGCCACATCAGCCGTGACGGCAATGCCACGATTCCGGGCTTCAACCAGCATTTCAACACTGCGGGCGCAGGACAGCTGGCTGAGGTGCAGGCGCACGCCGGTTTCCTCGGCCAGCAGCAGCATTTCCATCACCGCTGCGGTTTCGGCAACCTCGGGTATACCCACAAGCCCGAGCCGCGATGCAATCAGCCCGTCATGGGCATAGCCATCCGCCGCCAGCGCCTGATTTTCAGCGCTGAACATGACCGTCAGGCCGAAGGTCTGGGCATAGGCCATACAGCGCCGCAACACACGTGCGTTACGTACCGGTCGGCTGCCATTACCCATGGCAATACAACCCGCCGCCGACAGGCCCGCCATATCACTGAGCAGCTCACCTTCGAGGCCCCGGGTAATGGCGCCCACTGGCAGAATTCTGACCGGCGAACGTTTGGCCGCGACATCGAGAATCAGATTGGTAACGGCGCCGGAATCATTCACCGGCGAGGTTTCCGGCGATGCACAGAGTGTGGTGAATCCACCATGGGCGGCCGCGCGGCTTTCCGATGCAATGTTGCCTTTCTGGCCGTTACCTGGTTCTCTCAGGTTGCAACACAGGTCCACAAAACCCGGGCTGATCAGGCAACCACTGACATCCAGCGTGCGCCCGGCCGTTTGCCTGGCGCCAGGCGCGATCACATCCGTAATTTTGCCGCCAGCAACAACCACCGTGATTTCCTCACCGGTCGTCGCAAGGCGACCGCCGACAAGGGCGAAGCTGGCTGACGATTGCTCGGTGGTTACACTCACGGGGCTTTCCTTTCGATTGTCTGTGCAGATAACCGCCGGTTACGGTCGGACATCTGCCCGCCCATGGCCATGGACATCACCGCCATACGAATGGCAATGCCGTTGGTCACCTGATCAAGAATCACCGATTGCGGGCCGTCGGCCACCGCGGACTCTATCTCTACTCCCCGGTTGATAGGGCCGGGGTGCATGACGATACATTCGGAGTGGGCCAACGCCAGCTTTTCCCGATTAAGGCCATAGAGCCTGTAGAATTCCCGTTCGCTGGGCAACAGGGCGCCTTCCATTCGCTCTTTCTGCAGGCGCAGCATGATCACCACATCAAGGTCCTTCATCCCCGCCGCCATGTTGTATTCCACGGTACAGCCCAGGGCCTCGACATCCCTTGGCAGCAACGTAGCGGGGGCAATGATCCGCACCTCGGCCGCGCCCAGTTCCTGCAATGCCCGGATTTGCGAGCGGGCAACCCGGGAGTGCAGCACATCCCCGACAATCGCCACTTTCAGCCCCTCAAATCCGCCTTTGTGCTGGCGGATGGTCAGCATATCCAGCATCGCCTGGGTCGGATGGGAGTGGCGCCCGTCACCGGCATTGATAATGGCGACGCCCGGCGTCACGCTTTCGGCAATAAAGTGTGGTGCGCCGCTCTGGGAATGACGGACAACGAACATGTCGCTGGCCATGGCCTCCAGGTTCAGCAGGGTATCGGACAGGGATTCGCCCTTGGATGTGGCCGAGGTATTGATATCAAGGTTGAGAACGTCCGCGGACAACCGCTTGGCCGCCAGTTCAAAGGTGCTTCGGGTTCGCGTGCTGGATTCAAAAAACAGATTGACCACCGTGCGCCCGCGCAACAGCGGGACCTTCTTGATGCTGCGCTCTCCGACCTCGATAAACGAATCGGCGGTGTCCAGAATTTCCGTCAACAATGCCCGGCCAAGGCCATCCAGCGTCAGGAAATGGCGCAACTGCCCCTCTTCGGTCAGTTGCAGTGATGTGGTCGGTAAGTCCTGTGCCGTCATGGGTCGCCTGCTGGCCTTCGATGTTATTGGAATTCTACAAGTTCGATACGCAGCGGGTCCGGCCCCCGCAGTTTTACCCGCTGGTTCGGCGCCAGCGACAGCACCTGGCCGGCTACGTCCGGCTGAATCGGCAACTCGCGCGCGCCCAGGTCCAGCAGCGTGGCAAGGACAATGCTGGCCGGTCTCCCGTAGTCGAAGATTTCATTCATGGCCGCCCGGATGGTTCGTCCACTCATCAACACATCGTCGATCAGCACAATGTCGCGGCCTTCGGTATCAAATGGCAGGCTGGACGGCTTCACCCTGGGGTTCAGGCCAATGCGGCTGAAGTCATCACGGTAAAACGAAATATCCAGCTCTCCCAGCGGGCCAGACAGACCCAGTCGCTGATTAAGGCGCTCCGCCAGCCAGACACCGCCGGTGCGAATGCCGATCACCACCGGCTCGGCAATACCGCGACGCTCAAGCGTGTTTCTAAGGTCGGCTTCCATCTGCTCCAGCAGCTGCTCTACGTCCGGCAATTGTGTCATCAAGCCTCTCCGGGCTGCTGGTTAAACCAGGTTTCAAGAATCAGCACGGCAGCGCGATCGTCCACTCCGTGCTGGCCATAGTCACGACTTCCGCCCTGCGCCATTACCTGGCCCTTGGCTTCAAAACTGGTCAGGCGCTCGTCCACCATCTCGACCGGTACGTGGAAGCGACCGTGAAGGCGCTTGCCAAATTTCCGCGCCCGGGCGCACATATCGTTCTCGGTATCGTCCATATTCAGTGGCAATCCGACAAGGACCAGTTCCGGGCGCCACTCCTCAAGCAGCTTTTCAACCCGGTCCCATTCCGGCACACCGTCCCGGGCCGGCAGCATGGCCAGTGCCTGGCCGGTGCCCAGCATCTCCTGGCCGCTGGCAACGCCAATTCGCCGGGTGCCAAAGTCAAACGCCAGCACCCGCCTGCGGCCCGCCTCAGGCATGCCCGACCGACTCGCTGAGCTGGTTGATATCAACACCCATGGCTTTCAATACCGCCTGATAGCGTTGCTCTGCCGACGTTCTGAACAGCAGGTCCGGCGACGCCGGGCAGTTCAGCCAGGCATTGCTGGCCAGCTCCTCCTCCAGCTGTCCCTCGCTCCAGCCCGCGTAGCCCAGACACACAAGGTAGGCCTCCGGCCCATTGCCGGTGCCAATGTCGGTCAGTACATCCCGGGAAGTGGTCATCAGGATATCCCCGGTCACCTCTGCCGTGTTCTGCCAGCTCCGTTCAGAAGTGTGCAGCACAAAACCGCGCTCCTGCTGAACCGGGCCACCGCTGAACACCGGGATGTCCAGCTCACCGCCCTCCATATCCAGCTGCTCCAGTATTTCGCCCAGATGGATATCCAGAGGCTGATTGACCATCAAACCGAGGGCACCCTCGCCGGAATGCTCACAGATATAGATAACGGCTCCGTGAAACCGGGGGTCCTGTAAATAGGGCGAGGCCACCAGAAACTGGTTGCGCAGGCTGTTTGGCGGTTCCCTGGAAGCAGTCATCCCGAACTCAACCCCTGCTGACCAAATACCCAGGTACGGATAATTTCAAGTTCATCAACGTCCTCCTTCAGTGAATCGGGAAAGGGCGCAAAGGGGGCCGCCATTCTGACAATCCGGATAGCCGCATCGTCCAGTACGGTGCTCCCCGAAGATTCGAGAATCGCAAGTTCCTTTACCGTTCCGTCTTTCCGCAGCGATACCAGAATTCTGGCATTACCGTAAAGGTTGGCACGCCGGGCCTCGGGTGGGTAATTGATATTACCCACCCGCACCACCCTGTCGACCCAGTTGCGCACGTAAGCGGCGTTCGTGGACCTGAGCGTGGACGCCGCCGTAACGCGCATTATGCGGGGCTTTCTGGCATAGGCCTGGCGCTGTTGATCGAAACGCGCCTCGAGGCTGGCAATTTCGAGACTACGCTCCATCAGACTCTTCTTTTCGCGAACCGGCAAGGGCTCTTCCGGTTCAGGTTCGGCGGTTTCCGGCTGTGGTGCCCTGCGATCGGCGCTGGCACTGGTATCAACCACCGAACGCTCTTGCCGGGGGGCAGGCTCTGTTCTGGAAGGGGGCTCGGGCTGGACCGGCTGGATGCTGTTCTCGCTGACATCCGATGGCTGGGGCGATGTCATCTCCGCCGGCTTTTCTTCCGTTCCGCTGCCCTGCTGGCTGGTCTGGGCCAGGAAATCGGCTTTCTCCGGGTCCTTCTCATCGTCGAACTGGGACAGTGTGATTTCCATGGTTTCGGCAGAAGACCGGGGCGGATCGGGTGCAAAGGTGATACCCAGCACAATGATGGCGTGCAGCGCCAGCGCTATGAAGAGCGTGAATGAAAAGCGATCGAAGTCGCTGACCTGAACTGCCATTCTTGCCTGTTACCCTCTTTCCAGCAGACGCCTCTCGATGGCGTCCATCAGCAGGCCCGAGATATCAATCCCGAACGCCGCATCCAGTTCGCGGATGCAGGTGGGACTGGTCACGTTGATTTCGGTCAGAAAATCACCAATCACATCAATGCCGACAAAGATCAGACCTTTTGCCTTTACCACCGGAGCAACCCGGCTACAGATCTCGCGGTCGCGGGCCGTTAACTCTCGCCCCTCACCGCGTCCACCCGCGGCGAGATTACCGCGATTCTCACCGTCTGAGGGAATCCTTGCAAGGGCGTAAGGCACGGGCTCGCCTTCAATCAACAGAATGCGTTTGTCGCCCTGCCGGATCTCCGGCACATATTTCTGGGCCATGGCCTGGTGGGCGCCGTAGTTGGTCAGCGTTTCGATAATCACGCCCAGATTGGCATCCTTGTCTTTGACCCGGAAAATGGAACTGCCCCCCATGCCGTCAACGGGCTTCATGATGACGTCTTTATGCTCGGCGTAAAATTCCCGCAGACGATCCGCGGAACGCGTAACGATGAGCGGCGGCGTCAGGTCCTCAAACTGGGTGGCAAAGAGCTTTTCATTACAGTCCCTGAGCGTCGAGGCCGGGTTCACCACCAGTGCGCCCTGCTGCTCTGCCGCCTCCAGAATATAGGTTGCCATCAGAAACTCGCGATCCACCGGCGGGTCCTGGCGCATCAGAATGACGTCCAGATCCCCAAGCGCCCGATCTCTGGATTCGCCGTACTCAAACCAGTCGTCCGGGTCCATTCTGACGGTCAGCTCACGGGTGCGCGCCCGGGCCTGAGCCCCTTTCAGGTAAAGGTCAGGAAGCTCCATATATTCTATGGACCACCCCCGCTTCTGCGCCGCCACCAGCATGGCAAGGGAGCTGTCTTTCTTGTAGTGAATCTGCTCGATGGGATCCATCACGATACCAAGTCGGACTGTCATATTGCCTCGTGTGATAAAAGGTAAAAAAACCGGAAACGCTACACACAGCGACCGAAGGAATCAGTGCTAAACTGTGCCTGTGAGCCGTATTGTACCCGGGCAAGTACATTTGGTCACAAAGTTATACTTTTTATCCCGGCAGCAATACTCTATAAGTAAGCGGGATTTATAGAAGAACTTTCATGTTTGTGTTAGAACGCCCCGTTGAAAATAACGATTCCCAGAGCGCAAGGCTGTTGGACAATGGATGACAACTTCGAGAATCTGAAGATCATGGTGATCGACGACAGCAAAACCATACGTCGCACCGCAGAAACCCTGCTGAAAAAAGTCGGCTGCGAAGTCATTACCGCAACTGACGGCTTTGACGCTCTGGCGAAGATTGCCGACTCCCAGCCCAACATCATTTTTGTCGACATCATGATGCCCCGTCTGGACGGCTACCAGACATGCGCCCTGATCAAGAACAACACCTCTTTCAAGAAGACCCCGGTCATCATGTTGTCCAGCAAAGACGGCCTTTTCGACAAGGCCAAGGGGCGCATCGTCGGGTCTGACCAGTATCTGACCAAGCCGTTCAGCAAAGACGAGCTTCTGAATACCATTCGCCAGTACGTTCCCACCGCGGAAAAGTAACCCAGGACAAGCATTGAACCAACGAGGACACCATGGCCCGAATTCTGATTGTTGATGATTCGCCGACTGAGGTTAAGAAAATCTCGACCATTCTGGAGAAGCACAAGCACGAGGTTCTGACTGCCGACAACGGCGCTGACGGCGTGGCCAAAGCCCGCGCAGAAACGCCAGACCTGGTGCTGATGGACGTCGTCATGCCCGGCCTCAATGGTTTTCAGGCGACCCGCCAGCTGACGCGCGCGCCCGAAACCGCGTCCATCCCTGTGGTGATCGTGACCACCAAGGATCAGGAAACAGATCGTGTCTGGGGTACTCGGCAGGGCGCCAAAGGCTACCTTGTGAAGCCTGTTATCGAGGACGATCTGATCAAAGCCATTAACAGCCTGATTGGCTGATCCCCAACCGTGGAGTGAGCATGTCCGCCCAGGCCGCCCCCTTTGCCGTTCTGACGGATATCGCCCGGCGCAGTCGTTCCCTTGCGTCCGGTCTGCCCGAACAGCGCCAGGCCGTGGAACTCTGGAACGGTATCGGATTCGTTCTTGCCGGTGAGCGCTACGTCGCGCCGATGGGCGAAGTCACCGAAATTCTCCACGTCCCCCGCTACACCCATATACCAGGGGTCCGTGCTTTTATGCTGGGGGCCGCCAACGTTCGCGGGCGGCTGCTCCCACTGATTGACCTCGCCGGTTTTTTTGATGTGCCCAGATCCTCCCGCAGTCACCGCGAACGCCGGGTGCTGGTGGTGGAACAGGGGGATGTCTTCAGTGGGCTGGTGGTTGATAGCGTGTCCGGAATGCAATATTTCGCCGTCGACAGTCATGTGGCATCGCCACAGGGTGTTCCGGCAAGTGTTCAGCCGTTTGTAAACGGCGGCTATGAACGTAATGAGGAAATCTGGAAAGTGTTTTCCGCCGCCGACCTGCTTGGCGACGACCGCTTTCTGGATGTAGCGCAATGGTAAGGGCGGTCACAGCGGCAGGTAAACCTTGCTACCTGCCGAGCGCCCGCAGAGAACGTCTTACCACTATCAGGAAGAGGCCGGGAGCCAGACGATGAAAAATAGAGCCGGAAAACTCAGTAAGGGGCAGGGAGGCAACAAGCTTGTTGCCGGCCTGATCGCCGTGCTGATTGCATTGACGGTCCTGCTCGTTGCAGTACTGTACATTCTCAATCGTGACAGTCAGCACGATCAACAATACATTGCCCACACGGCGGAATTACGGGTGTTGTCGCAGGAGATTGCCAAGAACGCAACCGAAGCGGCAGACGGTACGGACTCGGCATTCGACGCGCTGCGACGCTCCCGGGACGAGTTTGACCGGTACTGGGGCTACGTGGTCGACGGTAACCCGGAAACCGGCCTGCCCCCCAGTGAGCTCGCCCGTAACAGCGGCGTGCAGGACACCTGGAATTCGGTTCGTGAAAATGCCGACAGCATTCTGTCCACCCGGGACACCGTGATCGGCCTGCACGAGGTGGCGGGTACCCTGAACGAGACCATTCCACAGTTGCAGGTGGAATACGACGACATCGTCCAGATCCTTCTGGAAAACAACGCGCCGGCCGAACAGATCGCACTGGCCCAGCGCCAGTCGTTGCTGGCAGAGCGCATCGCACGCTCGGTCAATAACGTACTGTCCGGCGATGAGGACGCCGTCGTTGCTGCCGACCGTTTCAGCCGTGACGCCAACCGTTTCGGCCGGGTACTTGACGGCCAGGTCAACGGCAACGCCGACATGGGCATTACCCGGGTAACCAACGTCGACGCGCTTTATGGCTTTGAGGCCGTCGGCGAGCTGTTTGAATTCGTATCCCAGAACGTGGACGCGATCCTCGAGGCCTCTCCCGACCTCTTCGAGGTGCGCACCGCGGCGAACGACATCTTCCAGAATTCCCAGGTGCTGCTGGATGACCTGTCCGTTCTGGCTGACCAGTTCACCGGTCGGGCCGGATCACGGCTGATCAGCCCGACCCTGGCCTTCATTATTCTCGCCGCCATGGTGGGCATTGTGGTGATTATCGGTGTGGTGCTCTATCGCGAAGCTCAGGAGCGTCTGGCGAAGACCCAGGAGCAGAACGAGCAGAACCAGAACGCCATCCTGCGCCTGCTGGACGAGCTGGCTGACCTGGCCGATGGTGACCTGACCACCGAGGCCACGGTGACCGAAGACTTCACCGGTGCCATCGCCGACTCCATTAACTACGCAATCGACCAGATGCGCGGTCTGGTACAGGCGATTCGCGGCACGGCTGTGCGGGTAGCCTCGGCGGCCCAGGAAACCCAGGCGACGGCCACACACCTGGCGGATGCTTCCGAGCACCAGGCCCAGGAAATCGCCGGCGCTTCTGCCGCGGTCAACGAGATGGCGGTGTCCATCGATCAGGTCTCCTCAAACGCGGCTGAATCCTCGGCGGTTGCCGAGCGGTCGGTTGCGATCGCCAAGAAAGGCGCGGAAGTGGTAAATAACACCATCCGCGGCATGGACAACATCCGCGAACAGATTCAGGAAACGTCGAAGAGAATCAAACGTCTGGGCGAATCTTCCCAGGAAATCGGTGACATCGTATCGCTGATCAACGACATCGCCGACCAGACCAACATTCTGTCCCTGAACGCCGCGATCCAGGCCTCCATGGCCGGTGACGCCGGCCGGGGTTTCGCGGTGGTCGCCGACGAGGTTCAGCGCCTGGCGGAACGCTCCTCTGCCGCAACCAAGCAGATTGAAGCGCTGGTCAAGACGATCCAGTCGGACACCAACGAAGCCGTTATCTCCATGGAGCACACCACCGCTGAGGTGGTCCGTGGTGCACGACTGGCGCAGGACGCGGGTATCGCCCTCGAGGAAATCGAGAACGTTTCCATGTCTCTGGCGGAACTGATCCAGAACATCTCCAACGCCGCGCGCCAGCAGTCGTCCTCGGCGGCCCACATTTCCAACACTATGAACGTTATCCAGGAAATTACGTCGCAGACCTCTTCCGGTACCAATGCCACGGCGAAGTCTATCGGTAATCTTGCCGAGATGGCGTCAGAGCTTCGGTCATCGGTCGCCGGCTTCACACTGCCGGAGGAAGATGATTCAGCGCGTCAGGAAGAAGAGGAAGACGACGACGTTCCGGTGGTTAGCTGACGTTCGCGCTGAGGCCGTCTGCAGTTTATGGCTGAAACCCGACATGATCTGACAGTCACTGAAGGCATCTGGACACTGCGTCAGCTTCCGGATATGGATCAGGCGCAGTTTATCCAGTGGCGGACGCTGCTCGAGCACCGAACGGGCATGACGCTGTCGGAAGGTCGCAAATCGTTTCTCGAAACCAACCTCGCGATTCGCATGCGCGAAATTGGTTGCAGCAGTTACCAGGCCTACTACGAAAAAATCGTATCCGGCCCGGAGGCCATCGTTGAATGGGCGACGCTGGTAGACAGGCTGACGGTTCAGGAAACGCGATTTTTCCGGGACCCGGACGCGTTCAGGCTGGTATCGGACTACGTTCTGACGAGGCCACGGGAAGCCCTGAAAAAGCGCCCCCTGGAAGCCTGGAGTGTTGGCGCATCGACGGGTGAAGAGCCTTACACCCTGGCCATGGTTCTTAATGAATGCATGGAAGCCCTGGCGCTGAGGCCTCTGTTCGGCGTCACCGGTTCGGACATCAGCAAGCCGGCCATTGATAAGGCGCAGTCGGGTCTGTTCAGCGCCAGGAAGCTGATGGGCATGGATGAAGCCATGAAAAACCGGTACTTCCACCCGGCACAACGGAATACCGTCGAGATTGTTGAAAGTATACGGGAGCGGGTATGTTTCACGCGTCTGAATGTGCTGGACCTGAAGCGCGCGCCCATGCACGGAATGAACATTATTTTCTGCCAGAACCTGCTGATTTACTTCCGGCGCTGGCGCCGGAGAGAGATCGTGAAAAGACTGGCGGAAAGACTGGCGCCCGGGGGGCTTCTGGTCCTGGGCCAGGGCGAGCTGACCGACTGGCAGCCCCCCGGCTTACAGAGAGTTCCCTCGGACCATGTGCTGGCGTGGATCAAACGCCAGCCTGACGAAGAATAACCGGAGTGGTTATGGGCAATCACCATGACAGCATCGCCCTTGACTGGGTTCGTGGCGAAATACAGGACACGCTGACTCAGAGCCAGCACGCCCTGGAAGCGTTCGTCGACAATCGCGACGATACCGCGCGTCTGCGCTTTTGCCTGAACTATCTCCACCAGGTTCACGGCACTCTGCAGATGGTTGAGCTCTACGGCGCGGCCCTGCTGACCGAGGAAATGGAGAAGCTGACCCACGGCATCCTCAACGAAACCGTGGCGAATGTTAACGACGCGGTGGAAGTGCTGATGCAGGCCATTCTTCAGCTGCCGCAATACCTGGAGCACCTGGCAAGCAGCAAGGACGACTTTCCGCTGGTGCTGCTGCCGCTGCTGAACGACCTTCGCGCTGCCCGCAGCGAGGCATTGCTGTCTGACACCTCACTGTTCAAACCGGACCTGTCCCTGGCACGCAAGCCAGCCCCGGCGAACGTATCCCAGCGCCTGCAGGACCCGAAAGTTCTCGGTCACGTCCGCAAACTGAGACAGATGTTCCAGTTCGCCCTCGCCGGCGTGATCCGCGAGGCGGACCTGGATGTTCATTTCGGACACATGCAGAAAGTGATCGAAAGGCTTGTCCGCCTGTGCAAGAACACTCCGCGCGGTGAGCTCTGGAAAGCCGCCAGTGCCTTCGTGGAAACCCTTCAGGGCCGCGTTAACCCGATCAACGCCGCCGTCAAATCGCTTCTGCGGGAGCTGGATGCCGAAATCCGCAGGCTCACCGATGAACACGTGGACATTCTTCAGCAGGCCGCCCCGGAAGCACTGCTGAAACACCTGCTTTACTATGTCGCCAGGGCCTACGATCTGGACACCGAGCGCGTAAAAGAGTTGCGCGAGGACTATCGGCTGTCAGACGCCCTGCCCTCCGATGACGACGTAGACGCCGCCAAGAACCGCGTGTCCGGCCCCGGCCGCGATGCCATCCACTCGGTCGTCCGTGCCCTGAACGAGGAGCTTGCCAAGCTCAAGGATCAGCTTGACCTGTTCGTGCGCTCAGACACCCGCCAGAACGACGAACTGGATGAACTTCTGCCCGGTCTGGGCCAGGTGGCCAACACTCTGGCGGTACTCGGGCTGGGGATTCCCCGTAAAGTCGTTACCGAGCAGATCGAGCTGTTGGAAAAGCTTTCGGCCCAGCAGGACGCCGTGGACGATGGCACACTGATGGACATTGCCGGGGCCCTGCTTTACGTCGAAGCCAGCCTGGCCGGTCTCGACAGTGAGGGTCACCAGAGCAGAAGCGACAGCAACGACGAGCCTGACACCATCCAACTGGGCTCCCGCGAACTGGGCGAAGCCAGCAGTGCCCTGCTGCGCGAATCCCGTAACACCCTCGAACAGGTGAAGTCGGCCATCATCAATTTCATCGCGTCCCAGTGGGAAAGCCGTGAAATCGAGCATGTGCCGGGGTTGCTCCACAGCATTCGCGGTGGTCTGGCGCTGATCCCTCTGGATCGTGTCGCCGACATGCTGACGTCGGCTGAACGCTATGTTACCGATGTACTGCTTGGCGGCAAACAGATTCCGGACTGGCGACAGCTTGATACTCTGGCAGACGCGATTACCAGCATTGAGTACTATCTGGAGCGTCTGGCCGACGGCATCGGCGAGAACGACAGCGTGCTTGAACTCGCCGAGTCCAGCTTCCGGGAACTGGGCTTTCCCGTGGGTGAAGATCCCACCTGGGAGCACCCGTCCGACATCGAGGATCTGCCGACCATCAGCGCCGGGGCGCCTGTTGAATCCGCAAGTACGGCCGCCAAATCTTCGGACCACGAACTTCTGGACGACGAAATTCTTGGCATCTTTGTGGAAGAAGCCGAAGAGGTCATGGAGACCATCAACGAATTCTATCCACGCCTACGTCAGACTCCTGACGATCGCGAAGCCCTGACAGAAGTCCGGCGAGCATTTCACACCCTCAAGGGCAGCGGTCGCCTGGTCGGCGCGACCAATCTCGGTGAGCTTGCCTGGTCCGTCGAACACCTTCTTAACCGGGTGATCGACCAGACACTCAGACTCACCGATGACATGTTCGACCTTGTCGACCAGGTGAATGCACGCATCCCCGCGTTGATCCACCAGTTCCGGGACGGCGAATCCGCCAGCGATGTCCAGCCCCTGATTGACCAGGCTGAAGCGCTCTCCACAACTCGCAAGACCGACAGTGAAGGCGCGCCCACGCAGCCCGAAGCGGAAGACAAACCCCGGCCAGTCCAGGAAGCCGGCGGAGACTCTTCTGATGACGATCTTATTGATGATGAAATACTTGAGATTTTCATCGAGGAAGCGGGCGAAGTGCTCGACACCATCCGCGAGTATCTGCCCGCACTTCTGCACCATCACGAAGACCGCACCGCGCTGTCGGAAGTCCGCCGTGCGTTTCACACGCTGAAGGGCAGCGGCCGGATGGTCGGTGCACTGATCGTGGGTGAACTGGCCTGGTCCGTCGAAAACATGCTCAACCGGGTAATCGACGGCAGTATATTCATGAACGATGACATCGCCAGCCTTCTGGACGATGTCACCGGCAGCCTGCCTGCGCTGGTGGAAGATTTCGAAAAACGACAGCCACCGTCGAAAGACACCGCGCCCCTGGAGGCCCGTGCCAACGCCCTGGCCAACGGTGAAATCCCGGACACCAGCGTGATGCCGGGGTCGGACGCTGACGAGGCAGAGCCTGTTACCGACGAGCCGGAAAGCGAACTGGAAACTCCGTCAGACGCTGACGAACCTGTGGATCCGGTGCTTCTGGAAATATTTGAAAGTGAGACCGAAACCCATCTGCAGACGCTCAGGGACTTTCTTGCCTCGGCGGGCGACAAAAGCAGCGTTGACTACTCTGATGACCTGTCACGAGCCCTGCACACGCTCAAGGGCAGCGCCCACACCGCGGGCATAGGACCAATTGCCGCCGTTATTACGCCGCTTGAGCGCTTCATCAAGGAAGCTCGCGGGCAGAACAGACGGGCCAATCGGGATGCCATCGAGCTGATCGATGAAGTCTGTGGTTTCCTTACCCAGGGCCTGAGCCAGATCGCCGAGAATCCGCAGGCAGAGCTTCCCGGCACCGAGGCATTCCTGGAAAAACTGGAAAAAGTGTCCACCGCCACCCTGCAAAACCGCACAGCGGAAGCCGACGAATCCGAGGCCCACGCCAGCCCGCAACTGGTTCAGCTGTTCCTGAACGAGGGGCTGGACATTTTGCTGGACGCTGACCGCATTCTGGATGAATGGGCCGCCGACCCGGACAACCCGCAGCCCCGGGATATTCTGAGGGAAGAACTGGCGCGGCTTACCGGCGGTGCCAGGGAATCCCGACTCACGGATGTTGCGGAGTTGTCTGAAGCGATTCAGCAGGCCTACGAGCGCACCGCCTCGAATACGATCAGGCCGGATGAGGATTACTTCTTTGTCGCACGGGCGGCCCACGAACACCTCATCAATATGATGGACCAGGTGGCGGCCGGGCTGGCGACCGAAGCCAGCAAGCCACTGCTTGAGGATCTGGAGGCACTGGCAAAACAGGAGCCGGAGCAGCCGCAATCGACGATTGCCGATACGTTTGACGAAGAGTTCACGGGCGACCTCGAAGCCATCGACCGGAGCCTTGATGACGAAATTGAAGACGCCGACGACGAAGCCCGGGCGCATAACGATATCCCGCCACCGGTGAGCACCGATGAAGAGTCGGATGACGAGCTTGCAGCCATTTTCCTTGAAGAAGCGCGGGATCTGATTGACAGCACAGCGGACGCCTTGCAGAACTGGAGCGAAGACACTGGCAACTCCGACCTTCTGCGGTTGCTGCAACGGGATCTGCATACCCTGAAGGGTGGCGCGCGGCTGGCTGATATTTCGTCCATCGGCGACCTGGCTCATGAGCTGGAAAACCTGTTCGAGGGCCTGATCGAACACCGACTGTCGGTTACCGACACCCTGTCGGACCTGTTATTCCGCTGCCATGACCGGCTTGCAGGTATGGTAGACGCGCTCGAACAGAAAGAACCGCCCAGGCCCGCACCGGATCTGATCAGCGAAATCCACGAATACATGGACGGTGCAGCCGGATCACGGCCGGTCACGGATGTCAGCGATCAGGGGGATGAGGCAGACGACGAACCTCTGCCCATGTCCGATCCGGACGAGGCCGATGAGGAGGATCCGGCACCTGCTGATCTGTCCCACCTGGACCCTGAGCTGTTGGGCATTTTCCTCGAAGAAGCCTACGACCTGATCAACTCCACGGGCAGCGCGCTGCATACCTGGACTGAAGACCCCGGCAACCTCGGGGTCGCCGCCGAACTCCAGCGGGATGTCCACACCCTCAAAGGCGGAGCGCGGATGGCCGGTGTTGATGCCATTGGCGATCTGACCCACGTTCTGGAAGACCTGTTCGAAAAAGTCGCCGAAGGCCAGCTTGACGCCACCGATGACATGAATGACCTGCTGTTTGCGTGTCACGACCGTCTTGCCCAGATGGTTGAGGAAGTTGCAACCGAGAAACCCTGCCCGCCCGCAAAAGAGCTGGAGCGGAGGGTGAAAGCCATTCTGGCGGGTGAAACAGCGGAACCCGCATCAGCGGCCCCGCAAGCGGACGGGGCGTTCTCTCCGGTTGAGGCTTTACCCGGGAGATCGGACGATGACCTGGTCGGCATTTTCCTCGACGAGGGCCTGGAAATACACGAAGCCATCGGGGAATGCATCGCCCAGTGGCGAGACCAGCCGGACGAACTCCAGGGCGTGACCCAGCTTCAGCAGGAACTCCAGACGCTCAGGGGCGGCGCCCGGCTTTCTGACGTCGACGCTATTGCGGAACTGGCCGAAGCCTGGGCGGACGCGCTGGACCCATTGATTGCCGGGGCCAGTAATCAGGCCGATCTGTTGAATCTGAGTGACCAGGCCCAGACATCCCTGGCCGGCATGCTGGCCAGCCTGGAAGAAGGCAACAAGCCGGGAAGCGACCAGACCCTGGTCAGCGCTTTTGGTAAAGCCCACCAGGCCATTGAGCCGGAAGTTTCATCGGACCCTGATCCCGCTGAGTCAGACGCGGACGAACCCGTTGACGCTGAAGTTCTGGAAATCTTCCTCGAGGAAGCTGCCGAAATTCTGGATCAGCTCGAACAGTTGCTGAGCGACTGGCAAAAGGACCCCGCCAACCAACATTTCAATCAGGAGGCGCAGCGCACCCTGCACACCCTCAAGGGTGGTGCCCGCCTGTCCCAGCTGGCCGCCCTCGGTGACAAGGCCCATGGAATGGAAACCCGTCTGATTGATCTGGGCGGCAATGCCCCGGGCCAGGAAGACTGGCAAGCCATCACTGATGATCACGATGGCATTATTGCGCTGGTCAACGACATCCGTCAGCGGTTCGAGCACACCGGCACCTCTTCACCGGTGCCAATACAGGCCACGCCGGAGCCGGAAGCCGAAGAGCCCACGGGCGGAAAAACCGACAAAGCACCATCGCCCGCTGCCGCAGCGCAGCCCGCACCGACGTCGCCGCAAAAGGCGCCGGCCAAAAAACCCACCGGGCAGTCCACCGGCCAGCGCGCGCCCCAGGAAACCATACGGGTCTCCGCACCACTGCTGGACGAGATGGTCAACCTCGCCGGTGAGACCAGTATTACCCGTGGCCGCCTGGAGCAACAGACCAGTGACTTCAGCCACAACCTCGATGAGATGGCCGCTACCATCGAGCGCTTGCGTGAACAGCTGCGCCGTATGGAAATCGAGACGGAAACCCAGATTCTGTTCCGCGCCGAAAAAGAGCACGGCCCGGACTACGGCGATGATTTCGACCCACTGGAGATGGACCGCTATTCCGCCATCCAGCAGCTGTCCCGAGCCCTGACCGAGTCCTCATCGGACCTTGCGGACCTGCGGGAAACCCTCTCGGATCGCGTAAGAGACACGGAAACCCTGCTGGTCCAGCAGTCGCGTATCAACACGGAGCTTCAGGAAGGTCTGATGAAGACCCGGATGATTCCGTTTACGTCCATGGTGCCAAGGTTGCGCCGGATCATGCGCCAAATCAGCGGTGAGCTGGGAAAGAAGGTCGAGTTCGACGTTCGCAACGCCGAGGGCGAGATGGACCGCAACATTCTCGAGCGCATGGTTGCGCCGCTGGAACACATGCTGCGTAACGCTCTTGACCACGGCATTGAAAAGCCCGCCGATCGCAAAAAAGCGGGCAAACCCGAAACCGGCGAGGTAACGCTTTCGCTGACCCGCGAAGGCGGCGATGTGGTGCTGCGGATGATTGACGACGGTGCCGGTATTTCCGCCGACGTCATCCGCGACAAGGCCATTCGCCAGGGCATGCTGGCCCGGAGCGAAGAGCTCAGTAACCGCGAAATCCTGCAGTTCATCCTGCAGCCGGGTTTCTCCACTGCACAGCAGGTGACCCAGATCTCTGGCCGGGGCGTTGGCATGGACGTGGTTGCCAGCGAGATCAAACAGCTGGGCGGCAGCCTGGATATTGATTCCACGGTCGGCCAGGGCACCGTGTTCACCGTGCGGCTACCGTTTACCGTCTCGGTCAACCGGGCGCTGATGGTGTCCACCGGTGAAGATTTTTACGCGATACCGCTGAACACCATCGAGGGCATCGTCCGGGTCAACACCTATGAGCTGGAAGAGTATTACCAGCCTGAAGCACCGCTTTATGAGTACGCAGGCCAGCAGTACCGGTTGCAGTATCTGGGCAGCCTGCTGAATAGTGACCATCATCCGAAACTCCAGGGCCAGGCCCTGCCACTGCCGGTCATTCTGGTACGGGGAGCCGAACAGCCGATGGCACTGCAGGTGGACAGCCTGATGGGCAGCCGCGAGATCGTGGTCAAATCTCTCGGGCCCCAGTTCGGCACGGTGCGGGGTGTCTCCGGTGCCACCATTCTCGGTGACGGTAATGTGGTCGTCATTCTCGACCTGCCGGCAATGATCCGTTCGGATATTCTGTCTGAACGACAGCGCCTGGCCAGCCTGGAAGACGCAAAAGAAGCGAGCCGCCGGGCAGAACAGGCCACGACGGTCATGGTGGTGGACGACTCGGTGACGGTGCGAAAAGTTACCTCGCGCCTGCTGGAACGTAACGGCATGGAAGTAATTACCGCCAAAGACGGCCTTGACGCGGTGGCACAGCTTCAGGATCACCGGCCTGACATCATTCTGCTGGACATCGAGATGCCGCGAATGGACGGCTTCGAAGTAGCAAGCTTTGTCCGGCATGACGAAAACCTGAAACAGACGCCGATCTGCATGATCACCTCGCGTACCGGCGAGAAACACCGCGAGCGGGCGCTGGCCGTGGGCGTTAACGAGTACCTCGGCAAGCCATTTCAGGAAACCGAGCTGCTTGACACCATTTTGCGGCTAACCGGTAACCAGTGATGTCCGGGGCGTCAGAACGACCGCGAGTCGGCATTGTTTCTGACATTGTCCTGCAGCGACACCGATTGCAGGAAGCGGCGTCCAGATTTTCCCTGGACGTTTGCTTTTCCGGAGATCCGGACCGCCTGCTGGCCTGTCCCGACTTTCCGGAGGCCAGCCTCTGGCTGATTACGCTCGAGGATGAAGCCGACCACCCCGCCCTGTTCGACCATCTTCTGGAAAGTACCGACGCGCCGGTTCTGTTCGGGCTCGACCCCGCACCCAGGCCGGGCTCAACGGATTATTTCCGGTGGGAAAGACGCGTGCTGGACAAGATGGAACAGTCGCTGGGGCACCTTGAGAAGCTGGATTGTGCCGGCGCCATTGAAGAACTGGCGCAGGCGCCACCCAGAACCGACGGCGCGCCGACACTTCCCCAATGGATCACACCGACCGCCCCCGGGTCAGTTGCGGAAGAGGTATGGATTCTGGGGGCGTCGCTGGGCGGGCCCGCCGCGGTCAAAACGTTTCTGGATCATCTTCCGGCCGGCCTGCCGGTGGGGTTTGTTTACGCCCAGCACATTGACAATAACTTCACCGACGTACTGACCCGCGTACTGGGCCGCCACGCCCATTATCAGCTGAAAAAAGCCCAGCCAGGCCAGCGTATTCTCAACGGTGATGTGGTTTTGCTACCGGTAGAGCATGAATGGGCACTGGATGACGAAGGCGCGCTGAGAGAGCGTGACACGCCCTGGCCAGGCCCTTACGGCCCGTCCATTGATCAGGTTCTGCTGAATGTCGGGGATCATTACGGTGGCCAGTGCAACACCATTTTCTTTTCGGGAATGGGGAATGATGGCGCCATTGCCGCACCCCTGCTCAAGGCATATGGTAGCCGCATATGGGTGCAGGAAAGCACAAGCTGCGCTCACAGCTCGATGCCTGATTCTGTTGCGGCCACAGGCTGCGTCGGATTCTGTGGAACGCCGGAGCAACTTGCCCGGCAACTGGTCAAGACAATCGAAGAATCCTGCCTGCTTAAAGGGCGGCAGAAACGGGATTTCGCCTGAGGAACAGTGCAATGAACGACAATACCGATACCCTCTCCTGCGTCATGATTCCGATGAATGGAAGGCAGTTGCTGTTGCCGAACGTATCCATCGCCGAGGTGGTGGACCTGGCCAGCACAGAGGCCCCTGCCGACGCCCCCGCGTGGCTCGTCGGGATCGTGGAATGGCGCGGGCTGAATCTGCCGGTTATCTCCTACGATGCCGCCAATGGCGCGGTCCACACCGCGCCTGGCGGTAATCGTGGTCGAATCGTTGTGCTCAACACCATTGGCGATCACCACGACAGTGTTCCGTTCATGGCGCTGATTACCCAGGGTATTCCCAGCCAGATCCGCCTGAGCGAAGATCAGGTCAGGCACCTTGATGGAGAGACCGGCTCGGCCGACCTGATGCAGGTCGATGTCGAAGGTGAAACCGCCTTTATCCCGGATCTGGGATTTCTGGAATCTCTGGCCCTCAAGGCCGCGCATAACTGATCATTGGGCTGTGGCACAGACGAATGTTATAATGTTTCAAATTTCCCGGGAATTCGTCTATGTCCGCCAGTGCCCTTCCCTACCGCCAGCACAACCACGATGCCTGCATCGCGGACGCACTGGCGGATGCCCGGTCCATCTGCCAGCGCAATAATGCAAGGCTGACCCCGGCCCGCGAGCGGGTACTGGAGTTGATATGGCAGTCTCACCGCCCGCTTGGTGCCTACGATGTGCTGGCCATGCTCACCCGGGATGGCCATAACGCGGCGCCACCGACGGTTTACCGGGCTCTGGACTTTCTGCAGCAGTACGGCCTCGTCCACCGCATTGCGTCATTGAATGCCTTTGTCGGCTGCGCCCACGCCGGCACCCGGCACCAGGGCATGTTCCTGATCTGCCACCGTTGCAGCAACGTGCTCGAACTTTCCTCAACGGCCGTTTCCGAAGCCATCGGAAACGCAGCGTCCAGCGCCGATTTCAGCCCCGGCGACATCACCGTTGAAGTATCCGGCCTCTGCCCCCGTTGCACGGATGCAGCCGATGCGTGATGCACTGGCGACACTTAGGCAACTGACCGTGGCGTTTGGGGAACTGGTGGTGGTCGACCGGGTGGACCTCACCATTCACCGGGGCGATATCATTACCGTGATTGGCCCCAATGGGGCCGGTAAAACCACCCTGATCAAAGCCATTCTCGGCATTCAGAAACCCACCGGCGGCTCGATGACCCTGCAACCGTCCCTGACAATTGGCTATGTGCCCCAACACCTGACGCTGGAACCAACACTGCCGTTGAGCGTCCGCCGCTTCATGCTGCTCAGCGGGCAGCCGCTGAAAGCCTGCAGGGAAGCACTGGCAAAAACCGGGGTCGACCACCTGCTGGGTGCTTCGGTACACCACCTTTCCGGGGGTGAAAAACAGCGACTGCTGCTGGCCCGGGCGCTGGCCCGAAAGCCCGACCTGCTGGTACTGGACGAGCCGGCCCAGGGCGTGGATATCAATGGCCAGGCGGCGCTGTACGATCTGATTCGAAACCTGCGGGATGAGCTCAGCTGCGGTGTACTGATGGTATCCCATGACCTGCACCTGGTTATGGCCGCCACCGACAAAGTGATCTGCCTCAACCAGCACATCTGCTGCAGCGGTTACCCGGCGGATATCTCCCACGACCCGGCGTTTATCGAAACCTTTGGCAGGCCAGTCGCCGAAAGTCTGGCGGTGTATCACCATCACCACAATCACAGCCACGACCTGCATGGTGATGTGGTTGGCGAAGACCATGAACACTCGGCCCACGAAAGTTGCGACCATGCCCATCATTGATGCCCTATTGAACGACTTTTTCTGGCGGGCATTGATCGGCGGCCTGGGCGTTGCCCTGGTGGCCGGGCCGCTCGGCTGCTTCGTGGTGTGGCGACGGATGGCCTATTTTGGCGACACCCTGGCCCACTCGGCCTTGCTGGGCATTGCCCTGAGCTTCCTGATCAGTGTGCCGCTCAATGTTGGCGTTATAGTCACCTGCGTGGTGCTGTCGGTTGTGCTGGTGCTGTTCCAGCGTAGCCGCGCGCTGGCAACCGATACCCTGCTGGGCATTCTGGCCCACAGCGCTCTGGCCATCGGCCTGGTGGCCCTGAGCTTCATGCCGGACATCCGGTTCGACCTGACCGGGCTGTTATTCGGGGATCTGCTGGCCATGAGCCGCACCGACCTGCTGTGGATTTACGGCGGTGCCATTGTCATTCTTGCGCTGCTGGCTCTGTTCTGGCGAGGTCTGCTGATGAGCACCATCCATGAGGAGCTGGCCAAAGTGGAGGGGTTGCCGGTGGAGCGACTGCGGCTGATTCTGATGCTGATGTTTTCCATCGTCATTGCCGTGGCGATGAAAATCGTCGGTGTACTGCTGATTACCGCCCTGCTGATCATCCCGGCGGCCACGGCCCGCAGGCTGGCCCGCAACCCCGAACAGATGGTGGGCCTGGCAATCGGTTTTGGTTGCCTGGCGGTCAGTGGCGGCTTGTCCATGTCCTGGTTTTTTGACACCCCGGCGGGGCCATCGGTGGTGGTAACGGCTTTCTGCGCATTTCTTCTGGTGTACGGCAGCGCAAGACGGGCAGCGGCCTGATTCGGCAGACGACAGACGGCAACACGTCTTTCAGCCGCCCCGAGTCCACCAGTTCCACAAATTCGTCCCGGAGCTGATCACTGGCTTCCGATATAGCTGTCGAAATCCCGCCAGGCCCGGTAAACCTCTCCGGCACTCTCAAAATGCGGGTAGTGCCCCACATTTGGCAGACTGACAACGTCAGCTTCCGGGATCAGCTCGCGGAAACGGCGGGCCATGTTGGCGCCGGAAACCGGGTCGTCAGCACCGGAAATCAGCCGTAGCGGCTGGTTGGCGTTCTGCAGCGCGCCCACCCAGCGATTCCGGTGGCAGCGGCGCTCTTCCATAAAGTGAATAAGCCGGTGCAGAATGCCGCGGCCATTGTTATAGGTCAGCAGGTACCAGAAATCATCCATCTCCCGGTTCGACGGTGGCCGCCCGGGTGAAAACAGCCGGGCAAAACTGCGTTCGAATGCGCGGCGAGTGAGTCCCAGACTGAGCAAGCCTCCCAGCGGGCTGCGCAGGAGCTTCTGAATCAGCAACGGGCTGTGAACCTCGGGAAACAGGGCGCCATTAAGAAAGCACACCTGCTGAATACGAAAAGACAGCAGGCCCTCCTGCTCTCTCGCCAGCAGCTCCTGCGCCACACTGCTGCCATAATCATGAGCCAGGAAGCTTACGCATTTCAGCCCCAGACCGGCAATCCAGCCTTCAAAGAGATCCGCCTGGTCTTCAATGCTGTAGTCATAAAGCATGGGCTTGTCAGAAAAACCAAAACCCAGCATATCCAGAGTCAGTACCCGATGGTGCTGAACCAGCATCGGCCAGAGCCGGTTCCAGTCCCAGCTGGCGGTTGGAAACCCATGCATCAGTACCAGAGGGGCACCCTGTCCGGCCATGCGGCTGAAGATGGCATGGCCGCCGTAGGAGAACCATTTTCCTCCCTGTTGCCACTGCTCCAGATTCCCGTTTGACGCCTCACGGGTGACGTTCGCGAATGCCTTTGACATTACCTGTTCCCTTTGGAATTCCCAACACCAGCCCTGTCCCAGAACTCTAAAGGAAAGCGGACGCCGCTACCAGACATTGCCGGGGACAGGTCTGTGGTCTCTTTCGATTGTACCTTCGTATGTCGCTAACGATGGAGCGCGAACAGGAATTCCCTTAAGCTCTTGCTACAGATTGGCGCAACAACACCGGATTTTTTATGACCAACAAACTTGACGACCTCGCCGGCCACTACCAGTACATTATTTCGGGCATTGGTGAAGATCCCGAAAGGGAAGGGCTGCAGGACACCCCCATGAGAGCTGCCAAGGCGATGCAGTTCCTGACCCAGGGTTATCAGCAGAGCCTGGAAACCCTGGTCAATGGTGCGGTATTCGATTCCGCCATGGATGAGATGGTGGTGGTCAAAGACATAGAGCTATACAGCATGTGCGAACACCACCTGCTGCCCTTCATCGGCAAATGTCACATCGCTTACCTGCCCCAGGGCAAGGTGCTGGGACTGTCTAAATTTGCCCGCATTGTCGACATGTACGCGCGGCGCTTCCAGATTCAGGAAAACCTCACCCGCCAGATTGCCGAGGCGGTCGAAATCGTGACCGGCGCCAAAGGGGTGGCTGTGGTCATTGAGGCAAAACACATGTGCATGATGATGCGCGGGGTCGAAAAGCAGAATTCCAGCATGACGACCTCTATGATGCTGGGGCAGTTCCGCAAATCCCAGGCAACCCGCACTGAATTCCTGACACTGATCCGCGACCGCTGAAGACTGCAGGAGCCATGTCGATGAACGACGCCCGGAACACCCATGAAGCCACCGTCAGGATCAAGGATCTGCTGCTTCGTGCCTACATCGGCATCAAAGACGAAGAAATCAACAACCAGCAGGATGTGCTGATCAATGTGCGTCTGACCTACGATGCCACAGAGGCGATCAACCGCAACGAGATCAGCGCCGCACTGAACTACCGCACCATAACCAAACAGGTCATCGCCCACGTCGATGGCAACCGTTTCGCGCTTCTTGAAAGACTGACCCACGAAGTCCTCACCATCGTCATGGAGCATCAGGCGGTAACCTGGGCCAGGGTCGAAATTGATAAACCCCACGCACTGCGCTACTCGGATTCCGTTTCCATCAGCCTGCAGGCAAGCCGTTAACATTTAGCCAACTGTCCTGCTCCGGGCCCTTCTGGCATACTGCGCAACCGACAGCATGTCGAACCAACCGGAGCAATCTGTGCGTAAACCTGCTTCCACCCTCACCCTGATCACCCGGGGGGCGTTGCATCCTGGCTTTGCCGCACTGATTTTTGTGGTTTTCCTGGCGATTGCATCCGGTTTTCACTATGGCATCCGAAAACAGGATCGCCAGAGCCTGCAACATAATCTCGACAGCCAGGCCCAACTTATGGCGCAGCGGCTGGAGCGTAACTTCCTTGTTCACCTTGAAGCGCTGGATCGCATGGCGCGAAGACTGGAGGCCGACCCGCAGCTCAGTCAGGAGCTCTGGTCGGATGACGCCAGAAGCTACCTTGCAGACTTCGGTGTCTACCGTGCGATCGAATGGATCGACTCCGATTTCGTGATCCGCTGGCTGGAACCTCTGGCCACCAATGAGACCGTCATCGGCTACAACGTGGCCTTCTCACCGGAGCGCCTGGCAGCGTTGCAGAAAGCTCAAAGTACCGGCAACGTCGACATTTCCGGCGTGATCGACCTGAAGCAGGGGGGCAAAGGCGTTGTAATCTATGCACCGGTCGGCCAGGGCTCGTCGAATGACGGGTTCATTGCCGGAGTTTTCCAGATGGACGAACTGGCCGGAGACCTGCTGGCGGCTGACGCGACTGCGCCCCGGGCAATCACCATCCTCAGCGGGGGTAAACCCGTGTATCGCCTCAACTCCGACCTCCTTCTGGATGAAACCTTTTCCAGCGAGGCGACGCTGAGTCTTCCCACGCTCGACTGGTCCGTGGCCGTTACTCCTGCCAGCCTTTGGGTAAACAGCCAACTGAGCCACTGGCCCCGGGTGACGTTTCTGGTCATGCTCGCCATGGGCCTGCTTGTCAGTGTGACCACCCTGCTCGTCCAGCTAATTCTCAAGCGCAATCAGGCGTTGCTGAAAACCCGCAGGGAACTGGATGAGGAAATAAGCCAGCGGCAATCGATACAGGCGGATCTTACACGCCTTGAAACCACCGACACTCTCACTGGCCTGGCCAATCGCCGCTTTTTCATGGAGGACCTGGCCCATACCCTGAGCATGGCTGACCGCCAGCTGCGCCAGGTCGCGCTGATCATGATTGATCTGGACCGGTTCCAGATGCTTAACGATTCCCTGGGACATCAATTCGGCGATGAGCTGCTGATCAGGGTATCGGAGCGCCTCAACAAGCTCAGTGATGAGCGGGTGATCATCGGGTATTCCGGCGGCGACGAGTTCATGGTCTGCCAGCAGCAGGTGGAGAATGTGGATGACGTCATATACCTGCTGGGACAGATCAAGCAGTGCTTTGCCGATGAGTTCGAGATTCAGCACGAGCATCACGGTATTACCGCCACCATGGGTGTGGCGGTTTATCCCCAGAGCGGCCTGGATGCCGACACCCTGCTGCGAAACGCCGATATTGCCCTCTACCGGGCCAAGGGCCAGGGCCGCAATACCTACCAGTTCTATACCGAGGGCATGCAGGACCGCGAGGTCATTCGGCTTGAGCTGGACAAGGACATCAGCCAGGCATTGGCCAACGATGATTTTGTTCTGTACTACCAGCCGCAGCTGGACCTGCGGGACTCGACCATCAAGAGTGTCGAGGCATTGATTCGCTGGCAACACCCCCGTCGGGGCCTGGTGCCGCCGATGGACTTCATTCCACTGGCGGAGGAAAGCGGGCGCATTACCGATATCGGACGCTGGGTGGTCATGGCCGCCTGCAAGCAGCTGGCCGCGTGGCGCAATACATCGCTCTCGCATCTGCGGATCGCCGTAAACCTTTCCGGGCGGGAGCTGGACGATGAACACATTGTGGATCATATCGAGTCGTCGCTGAACGCCAATGACGTGCCGCCCGATCAGTTGGAAGTGGAGCTGACCGAAGAGATCTTTATCCAGAATATCGAGCACAACATGAAACAGCTGATGCGGCTGCACCAGTTGGGCGTGCATCTGGCGATCGATGATTTTGGCGTGGGCTATTCCTCGCTGGGGTATCTCAGAGATTTTCCGGTGGACCTGCTGAAAATCGACCAGTCGTTTATCACCGATGTGGTTGAGCGGCACGACAACGCAGTGATCACCCGTGCGGTGATCAATCTGGCCCACAACCTGGGTATTGAGGTGGTTGCCGAAGGTGTCGAGACGGCCGAGCAGCTGACGTTTCTGAAGAATCATCGCTGTGATCTGATCCAGGGTTATTTCATCAGTCACCCGGTACCTGCCAGGGAACTTGAGCAGGCCCTGCAAAATGGAGAACTGGTGCACAGGGCTCCGGTTGGCAGTTGATTGAAATAAGCGACCGGAATCACCATTATTCCTGAGTACTTTCAAGGGATCCGTTCATGAGTTCAAACTATCTGACTTCGGAGCAGAACAGTCGTTTACGGCGCTGGGAGGCCTGGAACAAGCGTTATTTCATTTTTGCTTTCTTCGCGCTGATTGTCATTCTGGTATTCAGCAGCCAGCTCGGGCTGTCCAGTGAAGACAGCTGGGGGCCGCTGGGTGTTCTGATTGCATTGCTGATCACTCCGATCATTATTTTACAGATGCGTCTGGCATGCCCCGACTGTGGGCAAAAAATTGGCTGGCAGGCCAAGTTGATGGCGCCAGACCAGTGCAAGGCCTGCGGTACCTTCCTTCGCTCGAAAGAGTCCTCTTCCTGAAAAAAACCCTTTGACCTGTGAGTAGCTCACAGGTTTTAGTCTATCCTTAAGTCAATACAACGTGGCATCCGGCTTCGGGTGCCATACGTTGTTGGGTAAAACCTTCTCCCGAAACACGCTGTAAATACGTCCCTGTACGCTTGGGCTCCGCCATCCATGGCTCCGCACAGTTTCGGAAGAAGGTTTCACCCAACCACTTGATCAACATTGGGGATGGCCGTCTGGATTATGAAAGTCAAAGAAATAGCGATAGGCGCTGGCGTTAATCCGGACACCGTCAGGTTTTACACCCGTGAAGGGTTGCTGAGACCGACGCGGAATCCGGATAACAATTACCAGCAATATGATTCAGAAGATCTTCGACGGCTGCGGTTTGCACGTAAAGCCCGGCAGTTGGGGTTCTCACTGCCCGAAATACGACAGATTCTGGAGCAGGCGGACGACCATCATTCCCCATGCCCGATGGTCAGGGACGTTTTTCAGAAACGCCTGGCCGAGGTGGAACGGGAGATCGCCGAGTTGCAACACCTGCGCACACGGATGACGACGGCGCTGTCGGCCTGGAAGGACATGCCGGACGGTACGCCGGACGGGCACACAATTTGTCGATTGATTGAACACTGGGACGAAACCGTCCCCGAAACCTCGGATAAGGAGTGATGCTTCATGAATGAGAAAACCGCATTACACCCTGCGCTGTCGATTTCCGGCGCTTCCTGTCAGGGGTGCGTGCGCAATATCCGCAGCGCACTGGAACCACTGATTGGCGGTGCCAATCAGGTTGAGGTGAGTCTGGACCAGCAGACGGTGGCGTTGCCTGAGGGTATTGATACCGCAGAGGCGGCCCGCCTGGTGACAGATGCCGGGTACCCGGCAAAGCCGCTAGGGAATTCGAGCGATATGAAGCCGGATCAGGATAGCGTTGAGCACGATCATTCTGACCAGGCCCATAGTGACAAAGATGGTCATGGCGATGGCAAGGGCGATGGAGACCAGATTACGCTAACGGTATCCGGTGCCACCTGTGCCTCCTGTGTGAACACCATTGAAAAGGCGCTGAAGTCTGTGAAAGGCATTACCGGCGCCCACATGAATCTGGCGGACAATACCGCCACCGCAACCGGGCATGCTGACTCACAGGCGTTAATCAGGGCGGTTGAAAGCGCCGGTTACGGCGCCAGTGTGATCGAAGATCCGGATGCGGCGGATGACCAGAAGCAGGCAGACGATCGCAAGCGCTACAGGGACCTGCTGGTAAAAATGACCGTCAGCCTGGGGCTGGGTATAGGCCTGATGGCTTACGGCATGGGTTTTGGCACCATGATGGTGACCGAGGCTAACCAGTGGACCTGGATCAACCTGGGCATTCTGACTCTGGCGGTGATGGTGACGACCGGTGGTCACTTTTACACCGGTGCCTGGAAGGCGTTCCGCCATCACAACGCCAATATGGACACGCTCATCGCCCTGGGCACCGCTACTGCCTGGCTGTATTCGATCGTTGTCGCCAGTGTTCCCGGGGCATTGCCGGAAATGGCGCGGCATGTGTATTTCGAGGCTTCGGCGATGATTATCGGCCTGATCAATCTGGGCCAGGCGCTGGAGTTGCGCGCCAAAGGCAAAACGTCCGAGGCCGTCCGGCGGCTGCTCGACCTGCGGGCAAAAACCGCCCGGGTCATTCGCGATGGCGAGGAGCAGGATCTGCCAGTGGATCAGGTTCGGGTGGACGACCTTATCCGGGTCCGCCCCGGTGAGAAACTCCCGGTCGACGGTGAAATCACCGAGGGTAACACCCGCATCGATGAGAGCATGCTTACCGGCGAGCCCATGCCCGTCAGCAAACGCGAAGGCGATGAGGTCTCTGCCGGCACCCTCAACACCCATGGGTCGATTATCTACAAAGCCACCCGGGTCGGCAGTGAGACCGCCCTCGCCCAGATCATCCGGCTGGTGAAAAAAGCCCAGGGCTCCAAGCCCGCTATCGGGCGTCTGGCGGACACCATTTCGTCAGTGTTTGTGCCCACGGTGATGCTGATTGCCGTGTTAGCGGCGCTGGTCTGGTACAACGTCGGGCCGGAACCGGCGGTGGTTCATATGATGGTCGCGGCTACTACGGTGTTGATCATTGCCTGCCCCTGCGCGCTGGGTTTGGCCACACCCATGTCGGTCATGGTGGGTGTTGGCAAAGCGGCGGAATACGGCGCGCTGATTCGCCAGGGCGATGCTCTGCAAACAGCCGGCAAGCTGGACCTGGTGATTCTGGACAAAACCGGCACCATTACCGAAGGCCATCCGGCGGTTACCCGTTTTCATGCCGTTAACGAGGATACCGGCCGGTTGCTGGCCCTGGCCGCCGGGCTGGAGCAGCACTCGGAACATCCTTTGGCGGAAGCCATTATGGCCAAAGCCAAGGAACAGAATGTCAGCCCCGACAAGGTAACCGGCTTTGAGGCGCTGAATGGCAAGGGTGTCAAAGGCGAGCTGGACGGCAAAGCCGTGCGTCTTGGCAATCGCAAGTGGCTGGAAAGCGAAGGGGTGACGCTCGACGGACTTGCAGAAGAGGCCGATGCGATTGCCGCTGAGGCCGGAACGCCGTTGTTCCTGACCTTCGGAGACGAAGCGGTGGGGGTAATCGGCGTTGCTGATGCGGTGAAACAGGATTCTGAGGCTGCCATACGCCGCCTGCACGATGCCGGAATACGGGTCATGATGGTCACCGGCGATGTGGACGCCACCGCCAGAGCCATCGCCCGGAAAACCGGCATTGATGACTATCGCGCTGAAGTCTTGCCGGAAGACAAGGCGACCATTGTCAGCGAAATGCGCGGCAAAGGCTTCACCGTTGCCATGGTCGGTGACGGCATCAACGATGCCCCTGCCCTGGCAGCCGCCGATGTCGGCTTCGCCATAGGCACCGGCACCGATGTGGCGATTGAAAGCGCGGGCATCACCCTGATGCGCGGCTCGCTGCACGGTGTTGCCGATGCCATTGAGATATCCCGGGCAACGGTTCGTAATATTCACCAGAACCTGTTTGGTGCGTTTATTTACAACTCGCTGGGCATACCGGTGGCGGCGGGGCTGCTTTACCCGGTCTGGGGCCTGTTGATGAGCCCGATACTGGCCGGCGCTGCCATGTCGGCATCCTCGGTCACGGTGGTCACCAACGCCAACCGGCTGAGGCTGTTCAAAACCAGCCACAACGCCAGCAAGGAGAGGAACCAATGAGCACACTACTGGTCAATGCCGGAGGACTGTTACTGATGGCTGCCATCGTCTGGTGGTTCTGGCTGTCGCCCTCCGCCGACAGCGAATCAGGTCACGATCACAGCCATCATCACTGAGGTAATGTCATGAAAAAGCACATGCTGGCCCTGGGCCTTGTCACCACATTTGGTTTGAACGGCCTGACACAGGCCGATGAGGCACTCAAAGACATCCACGTCTTCAAGTCGCCCACCTGCGGCTGCTGCACGGATTGGGTTGACCATCTCAAGGCCAACGGCTTCGAGGTGGAAGTCACCGAGACCAACAGTCTTAATCCCATCAAGCAGGATGCCGGGCTGCCCTATTCGCTGGCCAGCTGTCATACCGCGTTTATCGGGGACTATGTGATTGAAGGCCATGTCCCGGCCAATGATATTCACCGGCTGATCGCCGAGTCACCCGATGCCCGGGGCCTGACGGTTCCGGGTATGCCGGTCGGCTCACCGGGCATGGAAATGGGCGATCGCAAAGACGCCTACCAGGTGCTGATGTTCAACGAAAGCGGCCAGACCAGAGTGTTCTCAGAGCACAACTGAGCCGGTCCGCTGTAATTGCTGGAAACCCCGATGACCAGATTTACCCGGCATAACGGGTCTGACTCATCGGGTCATAACCGTTATACTCCCGCGCAACATTCAAAATTTCTCCATCCAGGTTCCGTTCATGCTTAACGCCGACGCCCTCAGCCAGTTGCGCCAGCTGAAATCCGATATCGAAGAACACAAGGTGGTGTACCCCGGTACCGTCAAAGCCACCAACGGGCGCTTCGGCTTTGTGGCGTTGGACGATGGCCGGGACGTGTTCCTGCCCCCGGAAGAAATGCAGAAAGTTCTGCCCGGCGACCGCGTGAATATCAGCGAACAGGAAGGCGACAGGGGCAAGACCCAGGGGCTGGTGGACGAGCTGCTGCAGTCGCAGCTTGATACCTTCGTGGGCCGCTACATCATCCGCGGCAAAGGACATTTTGTTGCGCCGGAAACCCCCGGCATCAACCGCTGGATTTTCATCCCGCCCCAGGAACGCCAGACCGCGGAGCCCGACGACTTTATCCACTGCCAGATCCACCGGCACCCGATAAAAGACGGCAAGGGCCAGGCGAAAATTCTGAAAGTGATTGGCAAGGCCGGGGACACTGGTATCGAACGGGCCCTGACGCTGGCGACCTTTGGTCTGCCAGACAGCTGGCCGGAAGCCGTGCAGACGCAAGCCGGAACGCTCGACCAGGGCCAGATCGACACCCTGAAGGCCGATCGCCAGGATCGCACCGAACAGCCCTATGTGACCATTGACAGCCCCGGCACACAGGATATGGACGACGCCCTGCTGGCAGAGCCCAACCCCACGGGCTGGACGCTGTCGATCGCCATTGCCGATCCCACGGCGCTGATCGAGCCGGGTTCACCGATGGAGCAGGAGGCCTTTTCTCGCGCCACCGCGATCTACTTCCCCGGTGAACCCCTGCCCATGCTGCCGGACAGCCTGAGCACCCGGCTCTGTTCGCTGATGCCACAGCTGGATCGCCTGGTACTGGTGTGCGACCTGCAGGTCAATAACGACGGCAGCCTGGGTGATTACAGTTTTCACCTTGCCACCATAAAATCCCGGGGCAAGCTCAGCTATGAACTGGTCTCCAACCTGATCGAAGGTCGAATCGACGACGATATCAAGGCTCTGCCAGATACGGTCACCAATAGCCTGGATCAGCTACACCAGGCGGCCACGGCACTTCGTAAATGGCGACGGGAGCACGCCCTGCTGGGCGGTGACCGTCCCGAATTCCGCCTTCGCCTGGACGAAAACCGGCGGGTACGCCAGATCGAACCGACCACTCAGAACGAGGCGCACCGGCTTGTAGAAGAGTGCATGGTCGCTGCCAACCGTTGCGCGGCGGACTTCCTCGGCAGACAGGGAGAAGGACTTTTTATCCAGCATCCCGGCCTGAGACCCGACCGCACGGATAATATCCGCGCACTGCTCGAGGGCTTCGCACCCCAGCTCAGTGGCCTGGACATCACCAGCGCTGACGGCTTCCGCGACCTGATGAAGCAGACCGAAGGGCTTGAGGCCGAGCTTCCGGTTAAAACCATTATTTCCCGCCAGCTGGCCAGAGCCGAACTTTCGTCCAGCCCTATGCCCCACCAGGGCATGGGGCTGGCGGCTTATACCACCTTTACCTCCCCGCTGCGCAAATACACCGATTTTCACGTTCACCGGCTGATCAAGGCCGCGCTCTGGGGCACATCACCGGCAGCGCTGAACCATGCCCAGCTCGACCTGCTCCAGCGTTCCCAGCAGTTGGCCCGGCAGGCGGCCAACAGCCTGGAAAACTGGCTGAAATCCGACTTTGCGAAAACCCTCGGCGAAGGTCAGTTGGCCGGAGTGATCAGTCGCACAACCCCCGCCGGGTTCTTTGTGCGCCTCAACAGCAATGGTCTGGAAGGCTTTGTAAGCTGCAAAACCCTGGACGGAAAGTTTGGCTTCGACCCGGTCACCCTGCGCCTGACTCACAACAGAACCGGGCAGATTTTCCAGCTGGAACAGGCGGTGACCGTCACCTTTGCGGGCGTTGACGATGAGCGCAAACAGATTCTTTTCAAACTGGTTGAAAATCCGGCCACGTAAGACCATTTTAGTAAGTAGGCGGCCCTAATGGTTACGGAGGTGAATCCAGATGCCCATCAGCCCCACGGAATTTCTCAAAAAGTATGGCTTTGACGATGAGGAAGAAGAGCAGGACCACAGCCTGCGACACAACGCGATGGAACACGCGAAACACCTGAAGCGGCCCCATGCGGGAACGCCCCACGACTGGGAAGAGTGGGAACGCTATAAAAAAGAACATCCGGACGAAGTCGAGGATGACGATACCAGCACTGACGACTAGCGGCTTTCGAGCATCTCTGTCAGTCGCTCGTCTTTCGTCCGCCACAGATCACCCAGCCAGTTTTTGACGTTCTTGCGGTGTTCGGCATCGCTGGCATACTCCCGGCCTTTGAGGTGCTCGGGAATCTCTACCGTATCGATGTTCATTTTTACCGCGCTGACTTTTCCACACATGAAATCCCAGAAACTGGGGGCGCCGCCCGGATAGGCGATGGTGACATCCACCAGGGTTTCAATGGAGTCCCCCATGGCGTCCAGCACAAAAGCCACGCCGCCAGCCTTGGGAGTCAGCAGATGGGTGTACTTTGATTTCTGCTTGTCGTGCTTGGCCGGGGTGAAGCGGGTGCCTTCCACAAAATTCATGATGCTCACCGGGGTATAGCGGAATTTCTCGCAGGCCTTGCGGGTAGCCTTCAGGTCTTCACCGCGCTTTTCCGGATGCTTGATCAGATATTCCCGGGTGTAGCGCTTCATGAAGGGGAAATCCAGACCCCACCAGGCCAGTCCGATTACCGGCACCCAGATCAGTTGCTGCTTCAGGAAAAACTTCAGAAACGGTGCGCGGCGATTGAATGCCCGCTGCATGGCGAAAATGTCCACCCAACTCTGGTGGTTGCTCAGCACCAGGTACCAGCTTTCCCGCTTCAGCTTTTCATCACCTTCCACGGTCCATTTTGTGCCGTGGGTCAGCTTCATCCAGCCGGTATTACAGGCCACCCAGGATTCGGAAACCCAGATAATCAGGCGCGTGCACAGCACCCGGAACCCCTGGTGGGGAATGACCAGTTTGAACACCGCGGGAATGTAAAGCAGCACACACCATAAGAGGGTGTTAAGTCCCAGCAGAATAGAGCTGATAATTCCAATAACCGGGGCGGGCAGAAAGCTGAGCATGGGCATCCTGTATGTCTGGTTGTTGTTTGGATAGTGGTATGAACGGGTGAATCATAGCAACCACAGGGCGGATTGTGTCATAGATAACACAGACACTCTGCCCTACCATCGTCGGCCCTGGCGCCGACGCTAGAGACCGGAGAGCACACCGGGCAGTTCCGACAGACTGTTGATAACGGCCGAGGGCTCGATACCCCAGTCTTCAAAAACCCTGTGCGGATCCCGCCGGACCCAGATCGCCATCAGCCCCGCTGAGCGGGCACCGATCACATCCCAGGCGTTGCTGGACACCAGGCAAAGCGGGGCGTCCATAGCACCCGTGGCGCGACGGGCGTAGGCATACACGGCGGGATCAGGCTTGAAACTCCTGACCTCGTCCACGGAAACCAGACCATCAAGCAGCGGCAGTATGTTGTTGTGTCCCAGCACTTCCTTGAGCGCCGCCGGGGTGCCGTTGGAAAATGCAAACATCGGGTAATTGCCTTTCAGCGCCCGCAGCGCAGGTAGGGCATCGTCGAAGGCGGGCAGATGGAGGTAGGCTTTCATCAACTCGTCTTCACGTTTTCCGGTCAGCGTCAGGCCGTGGCTCGCCATGGCGTAACGAAGCGCCTGTCGGGTGCACACACCAAAATCCTCATAGACACGCATCAGTCCTTTGCGAAAGGCGAATTCCAGCTGTTTTTCACGCCATTGAGCGCTGATCGACTGGGCAGCCTCGGGGGCGTCACCGGCCAACAGGTCCGTCATACCCATGGGATCAACCAGAGTGCCGTATACATCAAATGCCAGGTAGAGCCGCATCTTTTTTCGTCTCCTTGCTATCATCCAGTCAGTAGCAGCCTATCGTAAACCTTTCGAACTCACTATTTGAATACTCATTCAATCCACTGGTAGACGCGGTTCATGCCAAACGCCCTGTTCACGGTTCTGATCCTGTCCGCGGCCAGCCTGATAGCGGCCTGTGCCTCCACATCACCGCTTTACCAGCCGTCCGGCACTCAGCTGAACGCGGATAAAGTCGACAGTTACGACGCCTACCTGGGCGCCACGCGCCACCACCTTGAGCAGAATCTGCTGGCCCTGCCGGGTTTCCCGCGCAGTGATCAGGTCGAGTGGAACATGCCCTTCCGGAACTCGCTGCCCGACGCCTGCGGCGACCAGCCAACGCGCGGTATCCTGCTGGTCCACGGCCTGAGCGACTCGCCGTTTGTGTTCCGGGATATTGCCGGAGCACTGGCAAAAGACTGTGTCGAGGTCCGCACCCTGCTGCTTCAGGGCCACGGCACCCGGCCCGGCGATATGATCAACGCGCAGGCTGACGTCTGGCGTGAGCAGGTCAGAAACCACTTCAATGCGCTGGCAGACAGTGTGGACATCGCACTGATCGGCGGTTTTTCCCTGGGCGGGGCGCTGGCGACGGACGTGGCGCTGTCAGACCGGCAACCACGGCCAGCAGCACTGGTAGCCATAGCCCCGGCCTGGGAGCTGAACGGACTGGATAATTATCTGTGGCTGGCCAGTGCCGCCAACCTGTTCCTGGATTTCGTAGAGGAGGAGCCCGAGCTGAACCCGGTCAAGTACGAATCACTGACGGTCAACGCCGCTGTGCAGCTGGCTGACGTGCTGGAGAGTCTGCACCGGAGTTTCGAAGATCACGCCCCGTCTGACGTGCCGCTGTTTCTGGTGGCATCCGACGCCGATTCGGTTATCAATCTGCCCTACCTGCTGGACAGCTTTGAGAACCGCTTCAATCATCCGGGCAATCGCATGGTGGTGTTCCGGGACCAGAGGCGGGAATGGACCCACCCGGAAAACCCGGAAATCACTCTGGTCGACAGCTACCGGCCAGAGCTGAACATCCTGGAATTCTCTCACCAGTCTATGCCCGCCTCCCCGGAGAACGAGCTGTACGGTGTCGGCAAGCCCTTACAACGGTGTCTGGAGCCCAACAGCATGAGCCTGGAGCAGTGTCGTGCCCTGGGGCCGGATGAACTCTGGTACGGCGCATACAGCGACCAGGAGCAGCCGTATCCCACCAGTCGGTTATCCTACAATCCGTCCTTTGAAGGACTTGCGGATGCCCTCTCAGACTTTATCCGGAAGCAGGACTAGGCGGTCACATTCAACATCTGCACTCGCCAGCGTCCGGGCCGACCTGAACTGAACCGGAATTTGCGGGTGAAAAACCGGCCAAAATGCGCTACACAGTGTAGGCTGTTACACGTTAAACCCACCTTAAAAGCAGGAGTTGACCATGAGCAATGTGACACGGGGCGGTGACCCCATCGAGGTGAGCGGCAGCCTCCCACAGCCGGGCGACAGCGGACCGGAATTTACCCTGACCAACCAGGCTCTTGAAGAAGTCACCCTGGAAAAATGGGCGGGAATGCGGAAAGTCCTGAACATTGTCCCCAGTCTGGATACCCCTACCTGCGCCACCTCCGCCCGGAAATTCAACAAGGAAGCCAGCGGTCTCGACAATACGGTGGTTCTGGTGATTGCCGCTGACCTGCCCTTCGCCATGGGGCGATTCTGCGGAGCCGAGGGCCTGAAAGACGTGGTTACCCTGTCCACTTTCCGCAACTACAGCTTCCAGCAGGACTATGGTGTGGCCATTCAGAGCGGCCCGCTGGCCGGGCTTTGCGCCCGTGCGGTGGTGGTTCTGGATGAAAACAACAAAGTCATGCACAGCCAACTGGTTGATGACATCAAAAACGAGCCCGATTACGACGCCGCCCTGGGCGCTCTGTAATTCCTGGCTCTGTGCACAGGGAAGACTCTCAGGCGGGCCTCGCCCGCCAGCTCTTTTCAATGACCTGGCCGATGCTGTTCGGCGTGCTCTCGCTGATGACCTTTCAGCTGGTGGACAGCGTGTTTATCGGCCAGCTGGGCCGGGACCCGCTGGCGGCCCTGGGCTTTACTCTGCCCATGCAGCAGCTGATCATCGGACTGCAGGTCGGCCTGGGTATAGCCACCACCGCCATTATTTCCCGAACGCTGGGGCAGGGGGAAACTCTCAGGGCCGAGCGCCTGGGTGGTCTGGTGGTTCTGGTGGGTGCCGTTATGGTACTGGTCCTCTGCATCGGGCTATGGCTGCTTCAGGGACCGATCATGGCCATGCTGGGCGCCGAACAGGCCCTGCTGCCGCTGATCCGCACCTACTGGATTCCCTGGCTGCTGTCCGCCTGGACCGGTGCACTGCTGTATTTTGGCTACAGCATCTGCCGGTCCCACGGCGACACCAGACTGCCCGGCTACCTGATGATGGCCACCAGCCTGCTGAATATCGTTCTGGACCCGCTCTACATTTTTGTTTTCGACTGGGGCCTGCCCGGTGCTGCCCTGGCCACCGTGACATCGTTCGGATTGGGCTGCCTGGTTGTCTTCCCGAAACTGTTCAGAGCGCAATGGCTGCGCTTCGACCTGAACGAGCTGGCCCTGACCAGAGCCCTGCGGCAGCTCGGCAGCATTATGGCCCCGGCAATGGTGAGCCAGCTCATGCCACCGGCCTCTGCCATGCTCGCCACTGCCATTGTAGCGGGGTTTGGTTCCGCCGCCGTGGCCGCCTGGGGGCTGGGCACACGACTGGAGTTTTTCTCCATTGTGGTGGTGCTGGCCCTGACCATGTCGATGCCGCCGATGATCGGCCGCATGCTGGGCGCCGGTGAAATCGACCGCATTCGTTCGCTGATACGGATTGCGGTGCGCTTCGTGGTCGCCCTGCACCTGGTGATTGGCCTGCTCTGGGCGGCAACCTCGGGGCTGGCAGCCACTGTATTTACCAGTGACCGGGAAGTCAGTGACGTACTGAATAACTATCTCTTGCTGGTGCCACTGAGTTACAGCGGCCTGGGGGTGTGCATACTGATGGTATCGATCTGCAACGCCCTCGGGCTGGCCATGCGGGCCCTGCTGGTCTCCACCATCCGCCTGTTTGTCTGTTTTCTGCCCCCGCTGTGGATCGGCGCCCAGATCGCGGGGATCAGCGGGCTGATGGCTGGCGCACTGGCGGGTAACCTGATGGCCGGCATCATGGCTTATGGATTCTATCGTCGGGGCATGGGGTTACTGGTCAGAAAACAGGTTCAAGACTGATTCGGAATAGCAGAACACGCTCCTGAATCAGCCGGGTCAGTGGCCGCCAAACCGGGCCCGGAAACGATCGGGCATGGGCACGACTTCCTTGCGCTGGTAGTTGAAGAACACAAATCCGTATTTGGCCATTGCCACGGGTTGACCGCTTTCGGCCTTGGTGACCCGGAACACAAAATCACCGCCGTATTTATTGAAATCCATCAGTCCTACTTCAAACCTCAGCATCTCGGGAAAGAAGGATTCGGATTGATACATCGTGGCCAGGTCGGTCACGATGATGCCCACGCCGTCGTTACCGGCTTCCTGAATGCCATAGCTCACCAGAAACTGGGCTCGGGCCTCGGACAGCATAGAGATTAACGCGTCATTACCGAGGTGGTTCGCGCCATTGATATCGGTGATCCGGACCCGGATTCTGGTTTCGAAGTAGAACGCGTCGTCAGGGAACGAGAGTTTGATACGGGCCAAGGTTCAGATCCTGCCTGGGAGAATTTTCGGATAGGTTCAATGATACTTTGTTAGAGTCTTGCCTTCATCCCGGGATGGGTTGAACATTGGTTATCCTGAATTTTTATCCCTGGCGCACTCGATTCCGGGAGCACCGCACTTTACAGACAACGGACACCCTATGGATATTCGCCCTGCGGCAACGCTTGTGCTTACAAAAGACACCGTCGATGGCCTTCAGGTTTTGCTGCTGCAACGCACCTGGGAAGCGGTATTCATGCCGGGATACCATGTATTCCCCGGGGGCGCCGTGGACGACGATGAATCCCATGGGCGCGAGCATATTCACGGACCGGAAGACGCCTCGATCAGTCAGACCATGAGCCTGAACGAAGGCGGCGCGGACTACATGCTGGCAGCGGTTCGTGAGTGCTTTGAAGAGGCCGGTGTCCTGGTCGCTCAGGACCGGGACGGCCGGTTGGTCAGCGCTGATCACCCTATTCATCAGGCCCGCCACGATCTGTTTCAAAGCCGTGTGTCCCTGGCGGAACTCTGCCGCCAGCACGAGTTGACGATTCCCCTCGACCGACTGGCCTACCTCGGCCACTGGGTCACGCCGCCGGGGCCGCCCCGGCGGTTTGACACGCGATTTTTTGTCACTCCGGACCCGGAGGGCCAGACTGCCAGCCACGACGGCACCGAAACCATTGATCACCTCTGGATCAGCCCGGAACAGGCATTGGACGAGCACCGCCGCGGGCAGCGGTTGCTGGGGCTGCCCACGATTCAGACGCTGCGCCTGCTGCGGGATTTTGCAACCACCGAATCGGTGATGCGCTACGCCCACGCCAATCCGCCGGATTCGGTACCCAGCAAACCCTGGCCGGCCCGGAAAAACAGCGGCACCGTGGAACTGGAACCCGGGGCTCCGGCCTATGACGAGGCCCGTAAACTGGACCCCGAGGCGGAGGGGTCAACTCTCGCAGAAATCGTGCCCGGCCACGCGGTTGAAATTGCCGCCGGAGTGACCCGGCTAACGGCACCAAACCCCGGAATGATGACCGGGCCGGGCACCAACACCTATATTCTCGGCCACGAGCGTTTCACCGTGCTGGACCCCGGCCCGGATAACATTGACCATATCGAACGGATTCTGGAACTGACCGGTGGTGTGGTTGATCAGGTGCTGGTCACCCATACCCATCTGGATCATTCACCCGGTACCGCCACCCTTAAAGCCCGGACCGGTTGCCGGGTGTTCGGGCTGCCTGCCCCCGAGGGCCCGGCGCAGGATCAGGCCTTTCTGCCGGATGATCAGCCGGAAGCCGGAGATCTGATTGTGACTGAGGCGGGCATTCTCAAAGTCATCCCCACGCCTGGACACGCCTCGAACCACCTGTGTTATCTGTTAATGGAACAGCAGCTGCTGTTTTCCGGCGACCACATCATGCAGGGCTCAACGGTGGTGATTAACCCGCCGGACGGGGACATGAAGGCGTACATAGAATCGCTTTACGAACTGCTCGCGGAAACCGTGCAGTTTATCGCTCCGGCGCACGGTTTCCTGATGGGCCAGCCCGGCGTGGTAATCGACTATCTGATCACCCATCGGCTGGCGCGGGAACACAAGGTTGAGGCAGCCCTGAAGCAGACCGGCCCGGCCGACCTCAGAACCATTACCGCCAAAGCCTATGAAGATGTGCCTCCGGCACTTCATGGCATGGCCTCGAGATCGGCGCTGGCCCATCTGCTCAAACTCCAGGCGCAGCACCGGGCGCATTGCACGGACGAGCTCTGGCACGCAAACCCATCCTGAGGCAACCCATGCTTGTTTACTGGCTGACAGTGGCCATTCACGGTGACCCGCCCCAAGGCACCGAAGCCAAAGTAAAGGGGAAATAACGAATGGCCTCTCAGTCAGAGTCTCCGGGGCCGCTGTGGCTCGCCTATCTGGGGCTGGTGCTGACGCCCCTGTTCTGGGCCGGCAATGCCGTTGTCGCCAAGGGCGTGGTAGAGCAGATACCCCCCATGTCGATGTCCTTCTGGCGCTGGGTGATTGCGCTGGCGATCCTGCTGCCCTTCGGGCTGCCCGGTGTTCTGCGCCAGAAAGCCGTGATTCGCCAGCACTGGCTGTCCATTCTGGCGCTGGCAACCTTCAGCGTGGGTGCTTTCAATTCGCTGCTGTATCTGGCCGCACTGAGCACGTCGGCCATCAACATTGCGCTGATCAACGCCACCATTCCCATCATGGTGGCGCTGCTGGCCTGGCTGCTGCTGGGGGACCGCACGCGGCCGCTGCAGGCCCTGGGCATCGGGCTGGCCATTGTGGGGATTGGCACGGTAGTCGCCAGGGGCGACCTGTCTGTTCTGACCGGGCTGCAGGCGCAACCGGGTGACCTGATCATGGTGCTGGCAGTTGCCAGCTGGGGACTGTTTTCGGTGCTGTTGCGGCGGCAGGCGGTTCCGCTGCCCCCGCTGACCTTCCTGACGGTACAGATTGCCGCGGGCGCGGTGGTGATTTTCCCCTTCTACCTGACCGACCTCCTGTGGTTTTCCGGCGGGTTCGAGCTCAATCAGTCCACGGCTCTGCCGATGATGTACTTCGCCATTTTTCCCGGCATTCTGGCCTACGGTTTCTGGAACCACGGCGTTCACCGGATCGGACCGTCCCGAGCGGCCATTTTCATTTACCTGACCCCGGTGTTCGCGTCCGTGCTGGCGGGCGTCTTCCTGGGCGAGCGCCTGGGCGTATTCCACCTGATCGGCGGCGGGCTTATCCTGGCAGGGCTGGTGCTGGCCACCCGCTCCCGGAAAGCGAACTAGCGCCTGTCCAGCGCCTGCCGGATCTGTTCCAGCGCCTTTTTCAGCACGGCCCGGGGGCTGGCCAGGTTCAGCCGCATGAAACCACTACCCTGTTCCCCGAAGGTGATGCCCGGGTTCAGACCGACCCCCGCTTCGTGCACGAAGAATGCTTTGAGCCGGGAATCACTCATGCCCAGCTCCCGACAGTCCAGCCAAACCAGATAACAGCCTTCCGGTTCAATGGCGCGGATGCCGGGAAAGCCGGTGTTCACCGTCTGGACCACCAGGTCCCGGTTGTCCTGAAGGTAGCCCAGCAGTTCATTCAACCAGTCTCTGCCATGGCGGTAACCTGCCTCGAATCCGGTCATGCTGAATGGATTACACTGCAGCATGTGCATGGCATCAAACTCTGCTTTCAGCGCAGCACGGTGCTCAGGGTTCGGTACCACAAGAGCAGACAGACCAAGCCCCGGCAGGTTGAAGGTTTTACTGGGGGCCACCGTCGTCACCAGTGAGTCCTCTTCGGTCACCAGGCGCCCCAGCATCTGGTGTGGAGGTTTGTCCGGGAACACCAGGTCACAGTGAATTTCATCCGACACCACCATCAGGGAGTGACGCCGGGCAATGTCCAGCACGGCGGTCAGTTCATCCCGGCTCCAGACCCGGCCCACCGGATTATGGGGCGAGCAGAGCTGTAGAACCCTGACGTCGTCACCGGCAGCGCAGGCTTCAAGATGCTCGAGATCCATCCGGTAATGACCCCGGTCTTCTATCAGGGGATTTTCAATAACGGTACGCCCGGTCTTGCGGATAGCGTCGAAAAACGGTGGGTATACCGGCGGCTGGATAATGATGCCGTCACCCGGCGCCGAAAACGCCATGGCCGCCGCGTGCAGTGAGGGCACAACACCCGGCACCAGCAGAACCCAGTCCCGCTCTATGCGCCACTGATGGCGTTCCGCGTACCACTGGATCATGGCGTCGTAGAGGCTGTCCGGGTAAAGGCTGTAACCGTAGGCCGGATGGCTGGCCCGCGCCTCCAGCGCCCTGACCACCGCGTCGGGGGCGGCGAAATCCATATCCGCCACCCAGAGCGGGATCACGTCGTCGCGGCCGAATACGGCCTGGCGGGCGTCGTATTTCACCGCGCCGGTCTGTTCCCGCGAGAGCGGTTGGTCAAATTGGCTGGACACGAAAGGCCTCTGCAGCAAGAAGTCGGGTTGAGTGGCTGGTATTCTGTGGCCCATTCACCTTTGGTCGCAAGTGACCCTGTTTTACTTGCCCGTCGCCGGCATTACTTGCGAACCTAACGGTTTGTTTGCGCTGTTGATTCCTGAGCGGGAGCTTTCAATGATTGCCCAGATTCTGTCCACCATGTTGCCGGTGTTTCTGATCGCCGGCTGCGGCGCACTCTACGGTCGCTACCGTACCCCGGACATTCAGGGCCTGAACGTGCTGAACATGGAACTGTTTGTGCCCATGCTGGTGTTTGCCGTGCTGGCAGACAAACAGGCGCCGCTGCAGGAATACGCCGGGCTGGCGCTGGGCGCCGCTGTGGTGGTGCTTGGCTCCGGTGTGATTCTATACCCGCTGGCAACGGCGCTGAAGCTCAACCTGAAAACCTTTCTGCCCCCGATGATGTTCAACAACAGCGGCAACATGGGCATACCGCTGCTGGTGCTGGCCTTTGGCGATGCCGCACTGCCGGCCGCCATCGTGCTGTTTATCGTCGAGATGCTGCTGCACTTCTCTTTCGGGCTGCATATGCTCGACCCCAACACCTCGATTCTGAAGCGCCTGCGGTTGCCCATCGTGTTTGCCAGTATTGCAGGCCTGGCGGTGAACTTCAGCGGTATCGCCCTGCCCGGGTGGCTGCTGGAAACCCTCAATATGCTCGGTGGTGTGTGTATTCCGTTGATGCTGTTTGCGCTGGGAGTGCGGATGCTGGAGGTGGATTTCAGCGACTGGAAGCTGGGGCTACTGGGCGCCATTGCCTGCCCGGCCAGCGGCCTTCTGCTGGCGTGGCCAATGATTGCGATACTGGATTTGCCGGGATTACAGGTCGCCGCCCTCTGGGTTTTTGCGGCCCTGCCACCGGCGGTACTGAACTATATGGTGGCGGAACAGTACCAGCAGGAACCCCATAAAGTGGCCTCGCTGGTACTGATCAGTAATCTCGGCAGCCTGATTGTGATGCCCATTGTGCTGGGGCTGGTCTTCGCAGCCGGGTACCTGTAAGCACCCGACTTCATCCTCGCTGGCCGCTCACCCGGAACACGCTCACCCGCGAGCGCAACTGCCCGGCCAGTACCGCCAGATCACGGCTGGCACCCGCCACCTGATCGGAACCCGCTGAGGTTTCTAACGTGGCGTCGTGGATTCGACTGATATTGCGGTTCACCTCTTCGGCCACCGAACTCTGCTCTTCCGAGGCGCTTGCAATCTGGGCGTTCATATCATTTATCGCGCCCACTTCCTCACCAATCCGACCCAACGCCAATTCTGCTTCACTGGTCTGATCCACTGTGATGCGCGCAAGTTCACGGCTGCTTTCCATCACCGACGCCGCCTCGGTTGCACCGGACTGCAGCGTTCCGATCATCTCCTGGATTTCCCGGGTGGAATCCTGGGTTCGCGACGCCAGCGAACGGACTTCGTCCGCCACAACGGCGAAGCCGCGGCCGTGGGTGCCTGCGCGGGCGGCTTCAATGGCCGCGTTCAGGGCCAGCAGGTTGGTCTGCTCGGCAATGGCGTTGATCACTACAATAATTTTTTCAATATTGGCGCTGTCGCCCGACACCCGCTGAACCGTCTGGGAAGCCCTCTCCAGCGTGTCTGCCAACTGGCCGATGGAAACGGCGGTTTCCTTGACGACACGGTTGCCGCTCTCAACTTCCACGTCCGCCTTCTGGGTGGCAGTGGCGGCAGTAGCTGCAAATCCGGCCACCTCGTTCACGGTTGCCGCCATCTGGTTGACGGCCGTCGCCATCTGTTCGGCTTCACTGGCCTGGAGGCGAATCTGCTTACTGTTGTTGTCTGATGTGACCTCAAGCTCCGATGAGGCGCTGGTCAGCTCTTCGCCAGCCGCGCGAACTTCCCGGATAATGCCGGACAGCCGCTCAACAGTGCTTTGCAAGGCGCCCATGACGCTGTCGGGATACTCGGTGCGAATATCCTGATCCAGCTCTCCGTCGGCCAACCGGCGGATAGCCTCTGCCACTTCCTCCGGCTCACCCCCCAGAACGCGCTTCAACCGACGGATAATCACCCACGCCACCAGCGCACTGAGCAGTACTGCCACACCGGTAATCGAGAGTATCATCGCGTTGAAGGTGCCAGCGGTTTCGCGCACGGCGCTGACGTCAGCGGCGATGGCACCTTCCTGATAATCAATAAACGCGTTGATGCGGCTAAGCCATTCACTGTAAGCGCCGGACACGTCTGCCAGCAAAAGATCCCTGGCGCCCTGTATATCCCCAGAAAGGCGAAGCGCCAGAAGTTCATCCGTGGCAGCCAGCGCACGTTGCTGGATGTCCTTGATGGCTGCCAAAAGCTGCTCTTCCCGGGCGCTTGCGCCCTGTTGCCGGAACATGGCATCCATAGGCCCGGCGGATTCCCGGTAGAACTGCTTCAGACGCTCAATATCATCAAGGTGCGCCTGCAGCGGCCGGTCGTTTTCCACCAGAACCGCATCACGAATGGCAATGGCCCGGTCGTGAACGCTGCCCCTGAAATTGATCGCATACCGCTGCTTGACGGAAGCGCCATCGCCGACCTCCGTCAGCGTGCGGTCGATAAACCCCACGCGGTTATTGCCGATCAGGCTGACCATAACCATGAGTGAAAGAATCAGACCGAATCCCAAAGCGAGGCGCTTGGCCACCGTAAACTGACCGAACATGCATATTCTCCGATATTTCAACAAAGGCCCATGTATTCCCACCGATTCGATGATCAGATCACCGGGCGCCGTTGAACGATCAATCTATTGACAATAGTTTTCATTCGGCTCACGAATCGTTACGTCTGCACAGGCTTCCCCTTGCAACTGCCATGGCTTTGGCCGATGGTAAAAAGCAGCTACTGATTCCCTGCATTACTGATACGGAGGTCTACCCCATGAGTGTGTTACTGCTGTTTGTCAGCGCTCTGGTGCTTATTTACCTGGGTGTGGGCGGTTCCACGGCCGCTGGTGTTCTGGTTGTCGCAACACTGATCGGGCTGTTTCAGGACAGCTGGCACCTGGCCAGTATCGTGTTCGGTGGCGGCCTGCTGGCGCTGAGCCTGGCCGTGCTGCTGCCCGGAGAATTCCGTCGCAAAAACCTGAGCGCGCCCCTGCTTGGCTGGGTGCGGGGGCAACTTCCCAAGCTTTCGGACACCGAAGCCGAGGCGCTGCGGTCCGGCTCGGTCGACTGGGACGGTGAGCTGTTTTCCGGCCAGCCGGACTGGTCGAAGCTTCTGGACGCCAGGCCATCGCACCTGAGCAGTGATGAGCAGGCCTTTCTGGATGGCCCCGTGGAAAAACTCTGCGACATGCTTGATGACTGGGCAATCACTCATGAAGAATACGACCTTCCTCCGGAGGTCTGGAAATACATTCGCGAAAACGGTTTTTTCGGGCTGATGATTCCCAGGGAACAGGGCGGCAAGGGCTTTTCCCATACCGCCCATTCCGAAATCGTGATGAAGATCTCCACCCGCAGCGTATCGGCCGCGGTCACCGTGATGGTGCCCAACTCCCTGGGCCCCGGCGAGCTGCTGATGGAATACGGCACCGATACCCAGAAACAGTATTACCTGCCCAGGCTGGCCGGCGGCGAGGAAATCCCCTGCTTTGCCCTGACCTCCCCGGTGGCCGGCTCCGACGCCGGTGCCATTCCGGACAAAGGCATTGTGTGCAAGGGCCAGTGGAACGGCGAAGAGGTTCTGGGCCTGAAAGTTACCTGGAACAAGCGCTACATTACTCTGGCGCCGGTGGCCACACTGATTGGCCTGGCCATCAAAGTGTATGACCCGGACAGCCTGCTGGGTGATGATGAGGAGGTCGGGGTCACCTGCGTGATGGTGCCCAAAGACCTGGAGGGCGTGAACGCCGGTGCCCGTCACCTGCCCATGAATACCGTGTTCATGAACGGGCCGACCTGGGGCAACGACGTGTTCATCCCCATGGAACAGGTGATTGGCGGCCGGGACATGCTCGGCAAGGGCTGGAAAATGCTGCTGGAGTGCCTGTCCATCGGTCGCTCCGTTTCCCTGCCTGCCCTTGGCACCGGCGCCGGCAAAGTCGCCAGCCTGGCCACCGGATCCTATGCGCTCACACGGGAACAATTCGGCCGCAACATCAGCCAGTTCGAGGGCGTACAGGAAGCCCTTGAACCGATCGCCGGTTACACCTACATGATGGACGCCGCGCGACTGCTCACGGCGGGCATGCTGGACCGGGGCGTTCGCCCGTCCGTGCCCTCGGCGCTGCTGAAATACCGCAATACCGACCTGATGCGCGAAGTCATCAACCACGCCATGGACGTGGTGGCGGGCCGGGGCGTGATCACCGGCCCCCGCAACTTCCTGGCACGGGCCTATCAGGCGGTGCCCATCGGTATTACGGTTGAGGGCGCGAATATCCTCACTCGTAGCCTGATGGTCTTCGGCCAGGGTGCCATTCGCTGCCATCCGTTTATCGTGGAAGAAATCGAGGCGGCCGGCATGGAAGACAAAGAGGCAGCCGTTAAGAAGTTCGACGGTATTTTCTATCGACACATTGCCCACACCACCCGCAATGCGCTGCGTTCCACTGTTCTGGCACTGACCGGGGGCCTGCTGGAGCCGGTGCCCCGCCAGGGCAACATCCAGTCCAGCTATCGCCAGCTGGCCCGTTTTTCAGCCGCCTTTTCATTGATGACCGATGTGACTCTGTTATCGGTCGGCGGCGGCCTGAAAGCCCGCCAGCGGCTGTCCGGGCGCATGGCGGACTGTCTGGTTCACCTGTACTACGCCACGGCGGTGATCAAGCAGTGGCACGAGGAAGGCTATCCGGACGACCAGCGACCACTCGTGGACTGGTGCCTCCAAACCAGCCTGCGGGACCTGAAAACCACCATGCGGGAACTGATTATCAACTTCCCGGTGCCGGCTCTGAGGTGGCCGCTGCGGATTCTGGTGTTCCCGCTTGGCGCCACCGGCCTGAATGGCCCGGATGACAGGCTGGGCGCCGTCGTCGCCAACAGCATCGTTAAAGACACACCCCTGCGCCAGCGCATCAGCCGCGGCACCTACGTCAACACCGACCCGGACGACCCCCTGGGCCGGGTGCTGAACGCCTACCGTCTGGCCAATGAAACCAAGGAAATGCGTGACCGACTGCATGAGGCCATGCGCAACCGCGACGAAGACGAGCTGGGCGGTATCGACCTGCTGATGGGCCATCAGCGCAAAGAGCTGGTGGACTGGGCCTGTGAGCAGGGGGTGGTGAAACAGGAGGAATGCGACAAACTGCTGGAGGCGCTGGAAGCGCTTTACGACGTTATCCGGGTGGACGCCTTCGACGCCGATGGTCTTAAAGCTCTGAGCCGTTGTGCGAAAGGCAAACGGCAAGTTGTGGAGCGTCCGCCGAGAGAAGAAACGCTCCAGAAGGGGTGAAGTCCGGCAACGGGATCCGTTGATCCAGCGGGCCGCTCAACCAGGGGGAATGGCTACAACGGGGCAGCCAACTGGACCCGGTGAGCGCCTTCCGCCCCACCATGCGGGAAACCGACAGCAGTGCCTGACGCGCAGAGCTTGCGCAGCGGCCATCGAGGTGTGGGAAGCCCTCAAGGATAACTAGCGGAGCCTCAGCCTGTCTCTCCCCGCAGCCCGGATTCAATGGCCTGATCCACCAGCCAGCGTCGCAGCAGCTGAATACCTTTCTCCCGCCGACGGCTGGTTTTCCAGGCAAAATAGAAGGTGTCACCGGTCATAACCGGGTGACAGGGCAAGCGAACAAAGTCACCCGAATCCTTCCGGGTACTGAGCATGTAATCATTGGTCAGGGCAATGCCCTGATGGAACCGCGCCGCCTCCAGCGCTAACAGCATATGACTGAAATGCTGTATCCGGGCGCCGCCTGGAATCTTCCGGTCCACGCAGCGATACCAGGCCTCCCAGTCACCGGCTGACTTGTCGAAAATACTGTGGGTGGACAGCAGGGGAAACCGTGAGACCTCCTCAACCAGAAGCTCTGACTCATCACGATTCTCAACCTCCGCATCCCGGCCAAGCTCCCTGCGAATACGCTGCCAGTAATCCTGGCTGCAAACCGGAAACAACCGCTCGGTGTACAGCAGTTCATAGCTGAACGCCGCCGATGACGGTTTGATGGTGATAAAGCAGTCACCCACCCTGTCCGACAGCACCGGGTTCTCACTGCTCATTTCCAGCGACAACTCCAGTTGCGGGTGCTGCCGCTGCAGGTCCGGCAATCGCGGCACCAGCCAGCGCACCGCAAACGAACTGAACACCGACAGCCGCAGCCGCGACTCCTCATGCCCCAGTAACTGCTCACTCACGCGCTCGATCTGCAGCAGCGCGGTTCCAACCCCGTCCAGATACTGCCGCCCCTCATCGGTCAGCGTCAGGGTGCGACCGCTACGCCAGAACAACTTCTCACCCAGATAGGTTTCCAACTGCTTGATCTGATGGCTGATCGCACTCTGGCTTACGGCCAGCTCTTCGGCAGCCAGCGAAAAGCTGTTCAGACGTGCAACAGCCTCGAATACGGGGAGGGATTTAAGCGGTGGCAGTTTCATTATCTATTTTTCTAATGGTAAGTGACTAAAGATCATTTTATCGGATAGTAGCACGGATCTAGAATGCTCCTGAAATTGTCAGTCCAATTCGAGATTGAGATTCGATCTCACGAAACGTGGTATTGCTCCAGGCCAGAGCTACCAAGGCTTTCGGGGCTATTTTTGTCCTATCAGAATTAGCGCCTCACAATTTTAACGTGAGATTCGGGCTGTTTTTGTCTCGTTTTGGCTTTTGTCAGTCCGCTGTTGTGAACCGGATTTTCTGACAGTAAGTGGCACTAAATCACATTCACCAAGGCGCGATTCGGCTTGACCCTTCGACGCCCAGACGCCCGGGGAGGCACCATGTCAGGAAAAACAGTCAACAGCGCAATCCTTTTGCTGGTTATTGGCAATGCGATGGCATTAATCTCCGATGTCTTTATCAAACTGATGGAGCCTGGCGCACCGATTTTTCAGTTTGCGTTCCTGCGCTGTGTCATCACCCTGCTCCTGCTTCTGCCGCTGGCAGGCCAGCTCAACCGCAAACACCTGTTTACCGGGCTTAAAGTGCACGCCGCTCGCGCTCACATCCACCTGGTTGGCCTGCTGTGCATGGTTATTGGACTGGCGAACCTGCCACTGGCGACCGCCAACGCCGTGTTCTACGCTGCGCCGATACTCGTCATGGTCCTTGCAGCGCTCATCTTTCAGGAAAAGCTGTCAACAATGAGCGTCATCGCCGTACTCAGCGGGTTTGGCGGGATTGTGGTGATACTGCGGCCGGTAGAGTTCAACTGGGCCGCCATCGCAGCTCTGGCAGCCGCGCTTACCCTGGCAATCAACGCCGTCATGGTGCGCAAGCTGCCCAAAGAGCAGACCACAGTGCATAAATTGCTGCTGAACTACTTGCTGATCATCCCCGCTGCCGGTGCCCTGGCACTTTGGGAAGGCGCCGCCTGGGACAGCAGCATACTGATCAGCGCTGGCGGTTCAGCCGTGTTCATCCTGGGCTACAACATCACCGTGTTGCTGGCTTACAAACAGGTGGATGCCAACCAGGTCACCAGCGCTGAATATACCGGCCTGATCTGGGCGGTACTGATTGGCTGGATCGGTTTCAACGAGATGCCCGACCTCTGGTTTGCGGTGGGCAGTGCGATGATCGTAGTGCCGCTGATACTAGTGGGGCTGCGCTCGCGTGATCGGAGTCACCGAGTGCTTCAGGCTTATCCAGCGACAAATTGAGGCCCTTGGCCAATGACGATCTGGAGGGACTGAAGGCTGGGCGTGTCAGTGCAATCGGGCACGTCCATTGTGCGCAGTGTCGGATCAGATCGAATTGGTTTGCTATGACTCATAGAATCCACACCACAAAGCGGACCTTTAGTGAGCGTTAATGTCAGCATTTGTCCCTCGTTCAAAGTCGATCAAATGGGCTGAGGGTCCGCGCTCGTTTGTCTCTGATAATGTGCGTGTAAATGATGCCTGCAAACGTATCGATCATAGAGATGGGCGCACCTGGAAGTCAGTCCAGCGGGCGCGTATGACGCTCCGCTGCGTTCGGCTTCAACTCAATCAGACTGCGAACATGGACATCTTGCTGGGGGAACGGAATGACCACGCCAGCATCACTCAGTGCCCGGGTAATCGCCGCGTACAGTTCGTGGGCCAGCGGCATGTAATCAAGCACGTCTTTGATGAACACCCGCACTTCAAAATCAATGCTGCTGTCATTGAGTCCTACACAAAACGCTGCCGGCGCGGGGTCTTCCACGACTCGACTGTTGCCTTCCGCCACTTTGAGCAGCGTGTCTTGCACCGCATCGATATCCGAGCCATACGCTACACTTACGTTAACTATGACCCTGACGATGGAGTCCGATAGCGTCCAATTGGTCAGGTCTTGGGTCACGAAGGTTTTATTGGGGATTATCTGCTCTTTTCGGTCCCAGTCCACGAGCGTGGTTGCCCGGATACGAATCTTCGATACGGTTCCTGTGGTGCCACCAATGGTCACCGTGTCGCCTACCCGGATTGGTCGCTCGAACAACAGGATAATGCCCGACACGAAGTTGGCGACAATTTCCTGTAGCCCGAAACCAAGACCAATCCCGAGTGCCGCCACCAGCCATTGCAATTTCGACCACTGCACCCCGAGTACCGCGAGGGCAGAAATGACCCCGAAAAAGACGATCAGATAGGTGACAATGGTGGTAATAGCGTATCCAGAGCCTGGTTTAAGGCGCATCCGGCTCAGAATCATGACCTCCAGAGTGCCAGGTAGATTTCTGACCGCGATTACAGTTCCGAGGACTACAATCATTCCCAGAGTGAGATCGCCCAGGGTAATTGGCAAGTTCTCGGCACCTTCAATACCGGTTTCGATGGTCCACAGGGTAATGCTGTCGAACAACTGCAACGCGGGTATGAGGTTAGCCCATAACAACCACAGGCCGGTGGTTGCCAGTACAAACGCAAGGATGCGAAACAGCGACTTACTTTGCTGGCTGATGTCCTCAAGGTCCATTTCTGGCATGTCGAGCGAGGGCGGCAAACCCTCGCCAGAGTTATCTAATACTTCTTTGGCCTCGGCTTGCTTGCGCTCGACGGCACGTTGCTCTCGCAGTATTTCAAGAGTAAGGCGCCGCTCACGCACTGACAGTGCTCGCATGCATAGATAGTAAAAAAGTACGTTGAAAGCCAGCCAACAAATGCTGATGAAGACATTGCGTTCCAGTTGGAGCGCTGTGTGATGATAGCCCAGCAGGGAGGCGATCATCAGCAAAAGCGGGACGGCAACCCCCAGCATATGGAGCGCCTGAAGAGTTTTTCGCTGTGTAATTCCGCTTCTGACCGCAGTCATGAGTCGGTGGGCAAAGAACGCCAGGGCCATGGAGGCAGCGACAAACAGTAGCCGCCCCAGGCTGTTACTATAATCACTGCTGTCAGTCGCTCCCATTGAGGCCGACAGTATTGACACCGGCACCAACACCCAAAGCATCGTTGGGATCTCGCGGCGAATGACGCCAAGCGTCGTTGCGCTCCACTTGAAATGCCGCTCGCCGAGGCCGTTCTCGAGGGCAACTGTGTGGATAAAACCGAGCAAGAACATGACAAACGATGCGGCAGCGAAGCCATCGGAAAGTGACGCCAGAAATTCATTTCCTTCCATCAACAGTAACGAACTCAGAGCGAGAACCAGGACGACAGGCAGCGTCAGTAGAACGCTGGATGCCAGGGCAGTCAGCGTGACCTGAAATCTGTCCTGGCCCACGTTACCCACTGGTTCACCGCTTGCTATCAGGCGCGCAAGAATGGCCCGCCGGCGGGCAACAATGAGCAGTAGAGCCCCAAGAACTATTGCTGTCTCTGTGGTGCGCTCGGCAAAGGAGTCTTCGATGGCCGCCGGAAGCGTTTTCCAGTGTGCGGGCTTTGCAAACCAGACGACGGACTGAGCCAGTTTGTCGGCAGTATTCAGTCCGACTGTTTCGGCACTGGGTAGCCAGAACAGGCGCTGCTTAAGCAGTGTCTTGTAAGCAAGGATGCGTGCCTGCAATGCCTCAACGATGTTGAAATATTCATTGAGTACGTCGATGTGTTGGGTAGTCGCTTCGTGAAGCTGTCTGATGAGTGACGCCCGATGTCGTCTTAACTGATCTCGGGTTTCGTCAGAATTGCCCAGCACCGCTTCAATTTCCTCAAGGCGAAGCTGTTCTTCGCGGGCGCTGGACAGTCGTTCTCCGATGCCGGTTATCAGGCTGTTGGCGATACTCTGTTTTTGCAGGCGCTCCAAACGCTGTCGCAGCAGGCGAGCATACTCTTCAGTGAGATTGAGGCCGGCCTTTTCCAGACGCAACTCGAAACTCTCGTATTCGTCGTTAAGCCTCGACAGGACGGAATCGGCATAGGTCAGTTGGTCTTCGCTGGACGCCAGTGCGGCAAGTCGCTGATCCAGGGATTCTCTCAAGGTCTGAATTTGCTGACGAATGCCGGCGGGTGACGCCGAGGGTAAAACAGTGGTCAGAGGTTCGGAAGCATCCGCTTCAATTTCTGGTTGTACGGCAGGTTTTGATGTCTCGGCAGGTCCTTTCTCTGACATGCTCTCTTCTGGATTAGACGGCTCCTGTGAAAAAGAGGGCAACGAAGTTAATAATATCAAAACGACCCCGAAGACCCGGACAATTTTGACAAAATGTAAGTGTTGCCAGGTCCGGCTTGGCATCGCTGAAACGTCCTCTGTTTGAGAGTGCCTTGTTCGATTAACCCATTAATCAAACAAGGCATCATTGTAGCCGCAAAACATGGGGGATGTGAGCCAACGATTCCTTTTAGAACGGTCCGTGGAAACGAGGTAGTCCCCTTAGTTAAAACTCGCTTGTGAGGACTTGCGTGACCGTAGGCCTTGAAGTGAAATCTAACGTTCCGTTTATTTTTCTGTGCTCTGTGGGCCAGCGTACAGACCAGGCAACGCCGATACCCCAATCTGAACTCCGATGTGGCAATGGATCAGCCAATACACGGAGTTGCATCATCCGCCGCAAGGAGCGCGGCGCAACCAGAATTGCAGTTTCTAAAAAGTAACCACCTATGAACAATGGCGCTGCCGATGATCGGTAAGTGTCTGGTGATTCCATCTTATCCGGGTTCTACCCCGTTTCCACGGACGGTTTTAGAACAGCTTCGGACTTACCCCGGGCGTTAAAGATGCTTGTGCCCGTGGCTTCTGTTGCCGTGATAGCCATCCTTCCAGCCGTGTTTCTTACCTTTTTTCCAGCCATGGTGCTTTTTGCCAGGGTGGCCGCGCCAGCCATTATCCCTATGGCTTCTGTGCCCTTTATAGCCCTTGCGATCTTGACCCCAGCGTCTGCGATCACCGCGATAGTGATCATCGCCCCGGTACCGTGACGTCAGAAACTTTCTGTGGTGTGGTCCGGCCCGGTCAGTTTCGTATCCGCCGGTATTGGAATACCCGCCGCGGCGGTGATCCGAATCCGCCGTGGCAGGCGCCGTACCGACCAGCAACGCCAGTATGAAACCGCTTATCAGAAACTGTCTCATTTCCTTACTCCCGATCCTGTCAGGTTCTTTCAAACCCTCTGAAATCACACCCGCGGGTTCATCAACGGCTGTGTCCTGATTTCAGAATACGGAATCGAACGGGAATGTCAGGGCTCTGGCAGCGGCTTTGCACTTCCTTTACGCCACCTCCGGCATTCTTGACAAAGCAGCCCCGGATTGGCCCATGAACCGACTGGAGATACCGCTAGCGCAGGTGCTCTTCTATCTCGAACACATGGGCATCATGGTCGCCCAACGCACGGAGGGCCTCGGCAAGATTCAGCAGGTAATCCCGATTCGGGCCGCTGGGGCCCACGGAGCTGGCAATATGCCGCGCAATCTCCGCCGCCGGAGCAGGGCCCAGAAAGGCGGCGTTGTCTTCCGTGGCGATATAGACCAGACCGTCCTTCACCGTGCCGTCTTCAAAGGTCATGGGTGTGGTGAAGCGCAGATAGCCGTTTTTCTCACGCACGTCCAGGTGCTCGAACACGTCCGGCGAAACCCGATAGGCCATGCCCTTGCAAGTAATGCCCGGCTGCCGGACCAGAGTCACAACCCGACCCGGCGCTTTCGGCGTGCCCCGGTGATCGTGCGACCCCTGCCAGAAGCGCCTGACCCAACCCTCAATCGTGGCGGGCCGCTGCTCAAGAAACGGAAAATCCACTTTATAGATCAATGAGCCGTAACCAAACAGCCACACCGAGGACACGCCCTCAAAACTCTGGCGCGTGCGGTTATGTTCAACAGTTGATACAGACATAGAACCCGATTATTCCCCAGTATTGGTTAAACCGATTGGATAAAACCGGCGATCCCAGTTAATACCAGCTCAGCCGCCATGGCCGACAGTATAAGGCCGCTGATCTTGGACATGATATTCAGTCCGGTTCGGCCCAGTACCTTTTCCAGGTAACCGGACAGGTGCAGCAGCACGGCCATGCCCGCCAGCGCCGATACCAGGCCCAGCAAACCGCCGGACACCTCAGCAACGCTGTTCAGCTCGGCACCATACACCAGGATCGCACCGATGGTCGCCGGGCCGATCATGACCGGAATGGCCAGGGGCACTACGGCAATATCGTCACGATCTTCATCCGGCAGGCCGGCGGCGTGGCTGCGGGTGCCACTGGTGACCAGGCTGATCGCCGTCAGAAACAGCAGGCTACCGGCGCCAATCCGGAACGAGTTCAGAGTAATGCCGATGGCGCTGAACAGCAGCGGACCGGCAAAAAACAGAACCAGCCCGAGAATCAGTGCTGACAGGGTCGAACGACGGATCACGGATGCCTTTTCCGTTGCCGGCTGGCCCCGGGTGAGCGCCAGAAACATGGTCACCACGAAGAACGGAGCCAGCAGGAACAGGAATCGGATCGTACTGCTGAGATAGGTACTGAAAAAAACGTCAAACATAAAAAATCCCACTGAACCTGCAGAACATCAGCGCTTCACGCTTCGCTGGCGAGGCCTGCCCGATTTGCCGGATTTTCCGGCCTTGCCGGGTTTACGGGGTTTGCCGGCATTGGCCCCGGGCCGATTGCCGGGCCTGCCCTCCGGTTTCATTTTGCGCTCGACGGCCGGCTTTCGGGTTTCACTGGCCTGGCCCGGTGTCGCCTCGGACGAGGAGTTGCGGATCATCCCGAAAAGCCCGTCCAGTTCCTTCGCATCCAGATCCCGCCACTGGCCAACGGGCAACCCCTTCAGGCTGATATTCATGATGCGAACCCGTTCGAGTTTCGTGACCTCGAAATCGAAAAATTCGCACATTCGGCGAATCTGCCGGTTCAATCCCTGCACCAGGGTTATACGAAACACGCATTTTGAAACCTTTTCCACCTCGCAGGGCCTGGTGACCGTGCCGAGGATAGGCACACCCGAACTCATGCCTTTGATGAATTCGGCGGTGACCGGCCTGTTCACGGTCACCAGATATTCTTTCTCGTGGTTGTTCCCCGCCCGCAGAATCTTGTTCACCAGGTCGCCATCGCTGGTGAGAAAGATCAGCCCCTGGGAGTCTTTATCCAGGCGACCGATGGGAAAGATTCGTACGCTATGGCCAACGTGGTTGACGATGTTGCGGCGCTCCGCCGGATCCGTGGTACTGACTACTCCCACTGGCTTGTTCAGGGCAATGAAAACAAGATCCTCCTTGTCTCTTGGCACCACTTCCCGGCCATTAACGGTCACCACGTCGCCCGGCAACACCTGATCCCCCACCCGGGCCGGCCTGCCATTGATTGCCACGCTGCCATTTTCGATATACCGGTCTGCCTCCCTGCGGGAGCACAGGCCACTTTCACTGATGTATTTATTGAGGCGCGTTGAGGATTTGCCGGGCATGAAAGTCCTGTTGGGCGTTTAGGGGCGTTAGGGGCGATGGTCGTGGCGCGTGCCGCCAGACTTTAATCATCCCATTGCGTGCACTGAATTCAAAGTCTATGGTTCTGGTTCACGCATGACCGGAGCCTGCCATGACCCTATCACCCCCCAAGATACTGGACACCCCCCGCGGACGTTTTGCCTGGCGGGAAAGTGGTGACCCTGAAGGACAGCCGGTAGTGATGATTCACGGCTGGCCGGAAAGCTCCTATTGCTGGGAACACGTTAGCGCCCATCTGCAATCCGGCTTGCGTATTATTGCGCCAGACCTTCGCGGGCTGGGGGACAGCGAGCGGTCGCCCGAACTCGAGCACTACTACAAGCAGGCAATGGCTCAAGACGTCATCAGCCTGCTGGACGGGCTTGGCGTGGAAAGCTTCAATCTGGTGGGGCATGACTGGGGTGGCGTTGTGGCCCAGGAAATAGCGCTGGCCGTGCCGAATCGGGTCACCCGTATGGTGATCATGAACATTGCCCTGATCAATAATCTCAAAGGCAATCGGGAGGTGATCGAGACGGTTCGCGCCGGTAGCGGCAAAGCCTACTGGTATCAGCATTTCATGCAGACGCCGGGCTTGCCCGAGGCGATGATTCCCGGAGCAGAGGCCGAATGGCTCGGTTTTTTCCTCGCCACCTGGAGCAGGACGCCATTCCCGGAAGACGCCTTCGATGAATACCTCCGTACCTTCAGGATTCCGGGCACCGCCCGCAGCAGCTCGAACTACTACCGGGCGTTCAATGAGGACGCCAAGCGCTGGGCAACTCTGGCTGACCACCGCTGGCCCATGCCATCAATGTATATCTATGGCAACAAGGACAAGGTGATCATCCCGCAGTATCTCAATCACATTGAGGACTGCTTTGAGTCCATTCGCGTTGAACAGGTCGAGGCGGGGCATTTTCTTCAGGAAGAGCAACCGGAAATCGTAGCCGGCTACCTCAACGATTTTCTGGGGACGGACTGAATCAGTCGCCGGCGCGCACGTAAACCCAGTTGATACCAACGTTGTCGCACACAATGATGCTGGGATTGATGACGCCACACAGTGAAAGACTGTCCGGCAGGTCGTCGTGATAACGGGCCTTCACGCCCAGCTGCTGCCGATCCTGTTTCAACAGCTGGTAGCTTTGTGCCATGCGTTCGGCAAAATCGACACCACCATCTTCCAGGGTATGGAACGCGTTGTGAAACGCGGTAAAGCTCATGGTGTTGGCGCCCAGACCGATTCGCAACATCCCGGGGATGTATTGATCGTAGGCGTCTGACAGGTAACGGCGAACAGCATCTTCGTCCTTACGATCACCTGGAAAGGACTCAATCCGAAGGCGGTTATCCGTGCCCAGCACACCCTCCGCAAGCGCGGAGCGTTTCCGGTTTTCTGCCAGATGGTAGTCTGCCTGCGGACAGCGGATACGCTCCCCCCCGAGCTCGCAATTGGCCAGGCCCTGAGCAATCACCGGATCCTCTGGTTCTGCTGGCTCCAACGACTCGCGCTTCACGTCGGATTGGGAGTTCCCGAAAGCGGCTGGCGGAGGTTGCGGCTGGCTCGGCCCGGGAACGGTCAACCCCAGGCGTCGCGCCGGGCGTTTCAACAGTAACGCCTGCACCTGCGGATCGTTCCGATTGAAATCAGGCTGGGAAGGCAGGCCGGCGCCACCGCCTTCAGCAACCACCTCGCAATACAGCCGTTCAAGGTCAGACGTTGCCGCCGAATGGCAGCGCTCACTGGCAGAAACCGTCAATGCGGCGCTGGCAGTGATCAGCAGCAGAATGACCCGCAGGCTTTGCTTAACCATCATCCCGCTGCCCCAGCGCCACCCGCGCCATCAGATCCTCCACCCGCCGAATGGTTTCGGCGTCGCCTTTTTTCCCCGTCAACACCACCTGGGATCCGATGGTCGCCACGTACATCAGCAATGACAGATCGCGGATCCGCTCCGGGTCGCTGCTTATACGCTTGTACAGCTCGCAGTTCTGGCTGATACGGGATTCGTCAACTTCGTTCACCAGGTCCGCGGCGTAATCGTTACGCCGGGCAAAATCCCGGACCGCCAGCTCCACCTGCAGGCGGCGGATATTGCGGGACGCATCCGTCAGCAGCAGCTCCAGAATCTGCCGCAACTCGGATTCCACATCCCCGCCTTCGGGTTTCCAGTACTGCAGTTCGTGAATGCGGCGATCGCGCCAGCGGTTCAGGAAACTCACCACCAGTTCTTCATGATCCTTAAAGTGCCAGTAAAAACTGCCCCGGGTAACCCCCAGTTTTTTGGCCAGGGTCAGCACCCGGAGATTACCAAAACCGCCGGCAGCAACCTCGCCGGCGGCGGCATCCAGCCAGTGATCCCGCGTCAGTTGGGCTTTATCACGGACTTTGCCCCGGCTTTTCCGCGGTGATACAGAGGGCTGTTTGGAATCAATCATGAGTCGTTAGCTTCCTGAGCCTGACGGTTTTCAAAGTCGTTGACCACACACAAAACATACATTAGTGTACGGTTAAACAATACACCAGTGTATGGAACTTTCAAGCCGTGTTCCACGCACCTGATCCCCATGAACCAATGCCAGTATCAGGGAGCTACCCGATGAGTTCTGCCCATTACGAAGTGAACGGCCAGACTGCCGTCATCCGCCTCGACAACCCACCGGTCAACGGCCTCGGCCTGGAGCTTCGCCGTGGTATTGTTGGCGGAATCCTCAAGGCGGAAGCCGACAATGCGGTAAAAGCCGTTATTATTATCGGCTCCGACCGCGCCTTCTCCGGCGGCGCCGACATCAGCGAATTTGGCACCGACAAGGCCACCACCGAGCCCAACCTCAACACCGTCATTAACTATGTGGAAAGCAGCCGCAAGCCGGTGATCGCCGCCATCAGCGGCGCCTGCATGGGTGGCGGTCTGGAGCTAGCCCTGGGATGTCATTACCGCCTCGCCAAGCCGGACGCGCAGATTGCCCTGCCGGAAGTGAAACTTGGCCTGCTGCCCGGCGCTGGCGGCACCCAGCGGCTGCCGCGGCTGATCGGCGCCGAACACGCCCTGAACATGATTGTCTCCGGCAGCGTGATGCCGGCCAAGCAGTTCAAGGGCAGTCCGCTGTTTGACGAGCTTGTCAACGGCGAACTGCTGGACGCGGCCATTGCCTACGCCAGCAAGGTGGTCAGCGAAAACCTGCCGCTGAAAAAAGTCCGGGACCTGAAGGCCAAGCATCCAAACCCGGAAGGCTTCTTCATGTTTACCCGCAACACCGTGGGTGCCATGGCCAAGAATTACCCCGCGCCGCTGAAATGCGTGGAGGCGGTAAAAGCGGCCGTGACCATGCCGTTCGACAAAGGCATGGAAGTGGAGCGCGAAGCCTTTATCAACCTGATGCAGACGCCGGAATCCAGCGCCCTGCGCCACGCGTTTTTCTCCGAGCGCCTGACCAGCAAGATCGCCGACGTGCCGTCTGACACCCAGACACGCGACATCAAAGCGGTCGGCGTAATCGGCGGCGGCACCATGGGCACCGGCATCAGCATCAACTTCCTGAACGCCGGCATTCCGGTGACTCTGCTGGAAATGAAGCAGGAAGGCCTGGATCGTGGCGTTGAGGCCATCCGCAAGGTCTACGAAGGCCGGGTCAAGAAAGGCCGCATGAGCGAAGACGACGCCAAGGCCAAGATGGCACTGGTGAATCCGTCACTGAGCTATGACGACCTCAAGGACGCCGATCTGGTAATCGAGGCCGTGTTCGAAGAAATGGGCGTGAAGCAGTCCGTGTTCGAAAAGCTCGACGAGGTGTGCAAGAAAGGCGCGATCCTCGCGTCCAACACGTCTACCCTCGATCTGAACAAGATCGCCAGCTTTACCAGGCGCCCTGAAGACGTCATCGGCCTGCACTTCTTCAGCCCGGCGAACATCATGAAGCTGCTGGAAGTGGTGCGCGGCGACAAGACCGCCAAGGACGTGCTGGCCACCGCCATGAAACTGGCCAAAACCATCAAGAAGACCGCGGTGGTCTCCGGGGTGTGCGACGGCTTTATTGGCAACCGCATGGTCAACCAGTATCAGCGCGAAGCCCTGCTGATGCTGGAAGAAGGCGCCAGCGTGCAGCAGATCGACAAGGCCATCGAGAAATTCGGCTTTGCCATGGGCCCGCTGCGCATGGCCGACCTGGCCGGCGGCGATATCGGCTGGGCCATCCGCAAGCGCCAGTACGAAGAAAACCCGGACATGGTGAAGATGGTGCTGGCCGACCGCATCTGTGAAATGGGTCGCTACGGTCAGAAGACCGGTGCCGGTTTCTACCGTTACGAGCCGGGCAACCGCAACGCCCTGCCCGATCCGGAAGTGGACAAGGTCGTAGACGAAGTGCGTGCCGAACTGGGCATTACCCCGCGCAAGATCAGCAACCAGGAAATCGTTGAGCGTTGTGTATACGCCCTGGTGAACGAAGGCGCGCAGATTCTGGACGAAGGCATAGCCCAGCGCGCCTCCGACATCGACATGGTCTACCTGACCGGTTACGGCTTCCCGGTGTTCCGCGGCGGCCCCATGCATTACGCCGAGGAAGTCGGGCTGCCCAATGTGGTGCGTGCCATGCAGGCCTTCACCGAAGACCGCCACACCCAGCCGGGTTTCTGGGAACCGGCCGCTCTGCTGGCCAAGCGCGCCGACGACGGCAAGGCCTTTGACGCTAAATAACCGGTCCACGAATTGATCCGGGGCGGCCAACCAACCGCCGCTCCGCAACAGGAGAATTGTTATGTCCAATGACGTTGTCATCGTATCCACTGCCCGCACGCCCCTGGCAAAGTCCTGGCGCGGCGGCCTGAACATGACCCACGGCGCCACCCTGGCCGGTCACGCCATCCAGCACGCGGTCGAGCGCTCGAAAGTCGACCCCAACGAAATCGAAGACGTGCTGATGGGCTGCGCCCTGCCAGAAGGCTCCACCGGTAACGATGTGGCCCGCATGGGCGCCATTCGCGCCGGTCTGCCGGTCACCGTCGGCGGTGCCACCGTCAACCGCTTCTGTTCGTCTGGTTTGCAGGCGATTGCCATGGCGGCACACCACATTGCCGTGGACCGGGTACCGGTCATGGTTGCCGGCGGCGTGGAATCCATTTCCACCGTGCAGGCCAACGTCAACCAGAACTACTTCATGGAACCCTGGCTGGCCAAGAACAAGCCTGAGCTCTACTGGTCCATGCTGGACACCGCCGAGACCGTGGCGAAGCGCTACGGCATCAAAAAAGAAGACATGGACGAATACGGCGTGCGCAGCCAGCAGCTGGCCACCAAAGGCCGCGAAGACGGCAAGTTCGACGACGAAATCGTGCCCATCACCACCACCATGGGCGTTGCCGACAAGGCCACCGGCCAGCTCAGCAGCCAGGAAGTCACCGTCAGCCAGGACGAAGGCATCCGCCCGGACACCAACCTGGAAGGCGTCACCAAGATCCGCTCCGCGATGGAAGGCGGCGTTGTCACCGCCGGTAACGCCAGTCAGTTTTCCGACGGTGCCTCTGCCTGCGTGTTGATGGACAGCAAAATCGCCGAACAGCGCGGTGCCACCCCGCTGGGCATCTTCCGCGGCTTCGCGGTCGCCGGTTGTGAGCCCGACGAAATGGGCATCGGCCCGGTTTACGCGGTGCCCAAACTGCTCAAGCGCGCCGGCCTGACCGTTGACGACATCGGCCTGTGGGAACTGAACGAAGCCTTCGCGGTGCAGGTCCTGTACTGCCAGCGCAAACTGGGCATCCCCATGGATCGTCTGAACGTCAACGGCGGCGCCATTGCAGTGGGCCACCCCTACGGAACCACCGGTTCACGTCTGGTCGGCCACGCCCTGATCGAAGGCAAGCGCCGGGGTGTCAAGTACGTTGTGGTCACCATGTGTGTCGGCACTGGCATGGGTGCTGCCGGGTTGTTTGAGGTTGCCTGAGGCTTTTTGGCATTAAAACTCACAGGCCACTAACAAGTTAAAACCATCAACCTCAGCCAAACACATAGAGGTGCAATATGGACCTGAATTACACACCAGAACAGGACGCCTTCCGACGCGAAGTCAGGCAGTTCCTGGACGAAAATCTTCCCGATGACATCCGCGAGCGGGTACAGAAACGCCTGCGCCCCGACAAAGCCATGACCGAACGCTGGCAGAAAATCCTGTTCGACAAGGGCTGGGGCGCCTCCACCTGGCCGGAAGAGCACGGCGGCACCGGCTGGAATCCCATCGAACAGGTCATCTTCGAAGAAGAATGCGCGCTCGCCGGCGCGCCGCGCCAGCTCGACTTCGGTCTGCGCATGGTCGCCCCGGTACTCATGACATTCGGCAACGAAGAGCAGAAACAGCGCTTCCTTCCGGGCATTGTCAGCGGTGAAGACTGGTGGTGTCAGGGGTATTCCGAGCCCGGTGCCGGATCGGACCTGGCTTCCCTTCGCACCAGTGCGAAACTCGAAGGCGACCACTATGTCGTTAACGGCCAGAAAACCTGGACGACCCTGGGCCAGCACGCCGACTGGATTTTCTGCCTGGTACGCACCAGCACCGAAGGCAAGCCACAGCAGGGCATCTCCTTCCTGCTGATCAACATGGACGATCCGGGCATCACCGTTCGCCCCATCATCATGGCCGATGGCGAGCACGAGATTAACGAAGTCTACTTCGACAACGTCAGAGTACCGGTTGAGAATCTGATTGGCGAAGAAAACAAGGGCTGGACCTACGCCAAGTTCCTGCTGGGCCACGAGCGCACCGGCCTGGCCAACGTGGGTCAGTGGAAAGCGATCATGAAACGGCTCAAACAGGTCGCCCATGAAGAACAGGATGGCCAGCGGCCGCTGATTGAGAACACCCGTTTCCGTGATCGTCTGGCCCAGCTGGATATGGAACTGCGGGCTCTGGAACTGACCGTACTGCGGGTATTGAGCGACAAGCGCGGCCCCGGTCCGCAGGCTTCGATTCTGAAAATCCGTGGTACCGAGATCGGCCAGCGGCTGTTTGAAATGCTGATGGAAGCGACCGGGCAGGACGCCATTGCCCACCTACCGGACGCGCTGGAACTGGATTACAACGGCCCGCGCCCGGGCTCTATCGATGCCACACCCGCCGCCGGTGATTACTTCAACATGCGCAAGTTGTCGATATTCGGCGGGTCCAACGAGATCCAGCGCAACATCATCGCCCAGCTCGTGCTTGGTCTTTAACGGGCGGGGAACGGAGAGAATCTATGAACTTTGATCTTACCGAAGAACAGCAAATGCTGAACGATTCACTGCGCCGGTTCGTAAGCAACGAGTACAGCTTCGAAAAGCGCGGTCAAATCATTGACTCCGGCAAGGGCACCGACCCCGTCACCTGGGCGGCTCTGGCCGAAATGGGCCTGCTCGCGTTCACCTTCCCGGAAGACTATGACGGCCTGGGCGGCAACGCCGTGGACACCATGGTGGTTATGGAAAACTTTGGCCGTGGCCTGGTGGTCGAGCCCTATCTGGCCACCGTTGTTCTGGCTGGCGGACTGATTCGCGATCTTGGCAACGACGCCCAGAAGCGCGACGCCCTGCCTGCGATCGCGACCGGCGAGCGCCTGATGGCCCTTGCCCACAGTGAACCCGGCGCACGCTATAACCTTTCGCAGGTGCAGACCACAGCCCGCAAAGAGGGCGATCATTTTCTGATCAGCGGCCAGAAAACCGCCGTGTTGCACGGTGGCCAGGCATCGCAGCTTATCGTATCGGCTCGTACCAGCGGCACCGCCGGTGACCGCCAGGGCCTGTCACTGTTTATTGTTGACGCCGATGCCAACGGGGTGAAGGTCAATGATTACGCCGCCCATGACGGTCATCGCATCGCCGATATCAACTTTTCCAACGTCGCCGTAAGCGCAGACAACCTGCTTGGCAGCCTTGACCAGGCCTTCCCGGCGATAGAAAAAGCCATTGATCTGGGTATCGCCGCTGTATGTGCCGAGGCGGTGGGTGCCATGGAAGCCATGAACGCCACCACGCTTGACTATATCAAGGCGCGCAAGCAGTTTGGTGTACCGATTGGCAAATTCCAGGTGCTTCAGCACCGTATGGCTGATATGTTCATTCAGACCGAGCAGGCCAAATCCATGGCCATTCTGGCGGCCACCGAAGCCGACTCTGAGCATCGCGATCGTCGCCGGGAAGCCATTTCCATGGCCAAAACGCTGATCGGCCAGGGCGCCCGATATGTGGCGCAGGAAGGCGTACAGTTGCACGGCGGCATGGGTGTTACCGAGGAAATGTTTGCCGCCCATCTGTTCAAGCGCCTGACCCTGATCAACCTGTTGTTCGGCGACGCCGAGCATCACCTCGGGGAAGTCAGTGATGGCCTGCTGGCCAAAAGCGCCTGACTCAACAGCCAACAAAAACAAGGAATCAATTATGAGCGTTAAGCAGCTACTGGACCTGACAGGTAAAGTCGCCTTCATCACCGGCGGCTCCCGTGGCCTGGGCCTGCAAATGGCCGAAGCACTGGGTGAACTGGGGGCGAAAATCGCCATCAGTGCGCGCAAACAGCACGAACTGGATGCCGCCAAAGAGCACCTGGAAGGCCTGGGCGTAACGGTAGTAACCGTCGCCGCCGATCTCAGCGACCTGGAAAGCATCCCGAAAGTGGTCGATCAGGTGGTCGATCAGCTCGGCGACATCGACATTCTCGTCAATAACGCCGGTACCACCTGGGGCGCACCGGCTGAAGATCATCCGCCCGAGGGATGGATGAAGGTGATGAACCTGAACGTCAACGCCAGCTTCTTCCTGACCCAGACCGTCGGCAAAGGCTGCATGATTCCGCGCAAGACCGGCAAGGTGATCAATATTGCCTCCATCGCCGGAATGTCCGGTAACCCGGAAGGCATGCAGACCATCGCCTACAACACCAGTAAAGGTGCCAACGTCAACTTTACCCGTGCCCTGGCCGCCGAGTGGGGCCGCTACAACATCAACGTCAACGCCCTCTGCCCCGGCTTCTTCCCCTCGAAGATGTCTCAGGGACTGCTGGACGCCCAGGGCGACAAGATGCTCGATCGCATTCCGCTGAATCGCTTTGGCGGCGAAGAAGATCTCAAGGGCGCCGCAGTGCTCCTGGCCTCCGAGGCAGGACGGCACATTACCGGCCAGTGCCTCGCCGTGGATGGCGGTACGCTTGTAAGCTGACCACCCGGCCCGGTCTCACCCACCCTTACTCCGCCCCAAGGCGCCCCCAGGCCTTGCTTCAATAGCGACATTGGAAGGGCGGAGTCCTCGGCTACGTTGATAAACCTGACCAACCCGGTAAGATTCAGCAGGAAACTTGATGATTCTTCATTCGTCAGTTCCGCCTGGCTATGTGGGATAACCCAGCGGATGATGACGTCCAGGCTCTTTTTGCCAGCCATCAACGATCACCTGAACAGTGGTGATTCCGGAGGATTCAAAGACAATGAAAATAGGTATTCCAAAGGAAATCTTTGAGGGGGAGAGGCGTGTTGCCGCCACTCCACCTTCGGTCAAAAAGCTGACCGATCTAGGGTACGAGGTGCTGATTGAAACCGGCGCCGGCGATGCCGCCGACTACGCCGACGAGACCTATACAACGGTCGGCGCCACCGTGATCGAAGACACCAAGGCGCTGTGGAAAGACGCGGACATTATTCTCAAAGTCCGTGCGCCGATGAAGAACGCCACGCTGAAAAAACACGAAGCCGACCTGATGAGCGAAGGCAGCTTGCTGATCAGCTATCTCTGGCCCGCCCAGAATCCGGAGCTGCTGGAGCACCTTGCCAAGAACAAGATCACCTCTCTGGCCATCGATAGCCTGCCCCGTATCAGCCGCGCCCAGAAAATGGACGCGCTCAGCGCCATGGCAAACATTGCCGGTTACCGCGCAGTGATCGAAGCCGCCAACCACTTCGGCCGCTTCTTTACCGGGCAGGTTACCGCCGCCGGTAAAGTACCGCCAGCCAAGGTAATGGTTATCGGCGCAGGCGTGGCCGGACTGGCTGCAGTCGGCGCTGCCAACAGCATGGGCGCCATCGTGCGCGCCTTTGATACCCGGCTTGAAGTCAAGGAACAGGTCGAAAGCATGGGCGCCGAGTTCCTGGAGCTGGACTTTGACGACGAAGACGGCAGCGGCACTGGCGGCTACGCGAAGCAGATGAGCGATGAGTTCATCAAAGCCGAAATGGCGCTCTTTGCCGAGCAGGCGAAAGAAGTGGATATCATCATCACCACCGCGCTGATTCCGGGCAAGCCAGCACCCAAGCTGATTACCGAGGACATGGTGAAATCCATGAAACCCGGCAGCGTAATCGTCGATCTGGCCTCCGAGCGGGGCGGTAACTGCGAAGTTACCGAGCCCGGCAAAGTTGCCACCAGGCACGGTGTTACCGTGATCGGCTACACCGATCTGCCCAGCCGCATGGCCAAGGTCGCCAGTGATCTCTACGCCACCAATCTGACGCACCTGATGACCGAGCTGACGCCGGAAAAAGACGGCAAGCCGGTGGTCAACATGGAGGACGTGGTGATTCGCGGCCTGACCGTGGTGAAAGATAACGACATCACCTGGCCGCCACCCAAGCCAGAGACGCCCGAAGCCACAAAACCGGCACCGGGCACCGAAGAGCCTTCGCCGGCTGAAAAGCAGGCCGCGCAGGAAGCAGCCCGGAAAACCGCCGCAACCAAGGGCCTGATCGGCAAAGTGGTGCTGCTTGCAGTCACCGTGTTTGCGCTCTACGGCGTTGGCGCCCACGCACCGGAAAGCTTTCTGAGCCACTTTACCGTCTTTGTGCTGTCCTGCTTCATTGGCTGGCAGGTGATCTGGAACGTGACACCGTCTCTGCACACGCCCCTGATGAGTGTGACCAACGCCATCAGCGGCATTATCGTGATTGGCGCCATGCTCCACCTTGCCCAGGCCGAAAACATCGCTGTTGGCATCATGGCCTTTATTGCCGTGCTGATCGCCAGCATTAACGTGGGGGGCGGCTTCCGGGTCACCCATCGCATGCTCAAAATGTTCCGCAAGTAGGAGACGCCCAACATGAGTACAGGAATGGTGAGCGTGGCCTACGTGGTCGCGAGTGTATTGTTTATTCTGAGCCTGGGTGGCCTTAGCCATCAGGAATCCGCCCGCCGGGGCAACCTTTACGGTGTGGCCGGTATTATTATCGCCGTGGGTGCCACCCTGGCGAGCTTTGGCAGCGACGGCGGCATTATCGCCATTGCGATTGCCATACTGATTGGTGCCGGCATCGGCATCCCCATCGCCAACAAAGTGGAAATGACCCAGATGCCACAGCTGGTGGCCCTGCTGCACAGCTTTGTGGGCCTGGCCGCGGTACTGGTGGGCTTTTCCGGCTACATCGAGCCGCTGGTGGCAACCTCCGGCACGGAACATACCATCAAACTGGTGGAAGTATTCCTTGGCATCTTTATCGGTGCAGTGACCTTTACCGGCTCGCTGGTCGCCTGCGGCAAGCTGGACGGGCGCATCGACAGCAAGGCGCTGACCCTCCCCGGTCGCCACTGGATGAACCTGGCTGCCATCATCGCCTGTGTTTTCCTCGGCAGCTGGTTCCTGGGTACCGACAGCATGGCCCTGGGCATCCTCTCCCTGGTGTTGATGACTGTTATCGCATCGGTACTGGGTGTTCACCTGATCATGGCCATCGGCGGCGCCGACATGCCCGTGGTGGTGTCCATGCTGAACAGCTATTCCGGCTGGGCGGCGGCGTCCATTGGTTTCATGCTGGGCAACGACCTGCTCATTGTGGTAGGTGCCCTCGTCGGCAGCAGCGGTGCGATTCTGAGCTATATCATGTGCAAGGCCATGAACCGCTCGTTTGTCAGCGTGATTCTGGGTGGCTTTGGCCAGACCAGCAGCAGTTCCGCGGCCAAAGGCGAAGAACAATCGGTTTATGAAACCACCACCGATGAAGTCTGCGAAGAGCTGCGTAACGCCAGCTCTGTGATCATTGTGCCGGGTTATGGCATGGCGGTGGCCCAGGCCCAGAACGGTGTCAGCGACATGACCAAGTATCTGCGTGACAAAGGCGTGAATGTGCGTTTTGGCATTCACCCTGTAGCGGGCCGCCTGCCGGGCCATATGAACGTGCTGCTGGCAGAAGCCCACGTGCCCTATGACATCGTGCTGGAAATGGACGAGATCAACGAAGATTTCCCGGATACCGACGTGGTGCTGGTGATCGGTGCCAACGACACCGTTAACCCCGCCGCCGCGGAAGATCCCGCCAGCCCGATCGCCGGCATGCCGGTTCTGGAAGTCTGGAAAGCGGGTCAGGTCGTGGTGCTGAAACGCGGCATGGCGTCCGGCTATGCCGGCGTGGAAAACCCGCTCTTCTTCAAGGACAACACCCGGATGCTGTTTGGCGACGCCAAGGAAAGCGTGGACAAGCTGGTGTCGGGCCTGCGGGGCTGAGACTGTCAGCCTGAAAAGAACCTCTCAATCTGCCGGGCATGGCTCTGGCCATCCCGGTAGCCCAGATTGATCAGATCCTTGCAGAATCGGGGATCAAACAGCAGAAAACTGGCCAGGCTGGCGTTGGCGTCACCTTCGATGTCCCATGCACCCGCAAGCCTGCGCAGAATGAGCGGCAGACCGTCCAGATACTTTGCGGCGATCTCGTCAATCGGTTCAGACGGTGATATTTCCAGAATTTCCACCGGGTTCAGATCCAGCCCTGCTTCTTTCAGTCGTTCTTCCGGAATCAGTTCCAGCAACCGGTTGATGATCCGCGAACGGTCGATGTCATAATCCAGTGTGTCCAGAAAAATGCCGTTGAATACATGGCCCAACACCTGGGTCATGCTTGGCATGTTTGGCTTTTCCGGACGCTTCGTCGGGCTCATCTGGTTCGCGCTGACACCCACCACCATGATTTTCCGCGCTCCCAATCGCAAAGCCGGACTGATGTGGGCCATCTGCCGGGTGGCTCCATCACCAAAGTACTCACGGTTGATCCGAACCGGCGAAAACAGGGTGGGTATCGCCGATGACGCCATGATGTGATCAATGGTCAACTCGGTTCGGGTCCCCGCGCGCTGGCCCACGGACCAGCCCTCAATACCCTCCACGCCCTCGAAGAAACAGATATTCTGGCCGGTGCTATAACCGCAGGCGTTCAGACCCACGGCATCTATATGGCCTTCCCGAATCGTTTCCCGGATATTGTCCAGATTAATCTCCCGCTCGAGCATATCCCTGAGCGGCGCATTATCCAGCAGGGAAACCGGCCCGCTCTCCATCGGCCGGCTGATGAATCTGCGGGCCACAGAACTGAGGTTCCGCACCAGACTGAAAGACCCGGACCGGAATATCCGGTCCATGGTGAGCTCGGACCAGACCCTGTCCAGATGATCGATATTATGGCGGAAGAGACCCCGGCTGCCGGCCAGAGCCATTGCGTTGATCGCGCCCGCAGAGGTGCCGATAATTACGTTGAAAGGGTAGTGCCAGTCCGGGTACATATCCGCGACAGCGCGCAGAACACCCACCTGGTAGGCCGCCCGCGCGCCTCCACCAGTGAGGATGACACCGGTTTTTGTCATGAAGAATTTCCGCGCTGCATCGGCGTACCCGTCTGCCTCGGCGTCTCCATCAGGCGGACTTGATGTTCGGGCCGCGTTTGCTCGCAAACGGATTATTGATGCTGGAATCCTTGCCCTGCAGCTTCGCCTCGGGATGATTCTTGGTCATCAGTTCTTTGACCTTGGGCACGTGTTTCTTGGGGGCGTCTACCATAATCAGGTACTTGCCATCCTCAATGTCCTGATGGAACGGCTGGATGCGGTAGTTCTCGGTCTGTATGCCACCGAATCCACCCACCCAGGCGCCGGAGGCCACGATGAAGGCGAACAATGCGATCCAGGCAGCAGGCGGCATGGGCACCACTTCCATGAAGGAGAGTGGCAGAACAACCATCAGCGCCAATATGAAACCAATGATGGCGCCACGTTCGACGAATCTGGGAAGATCTGTCCGGTCGAGAATAGAGGCGGTGTGCAACTGATGTGTGTACAAACCGGCTTCGTCCTTGCTCACGATATGAAATCGCCAGTCATTGACGCCGTGCTTGTGAAGATCGTCGGAAATGTCTTTTGCGCTGTCGATAGACGATACAAGATAAAATAGACGAATCATAAAGGGGTCTCCTTTTTCTGAGTGAAATGGAGCGCTCTCTCACAGTCAATCTAGTTCAGATTATCGGTTTTAGCCTCCTTTTCCTTAAAGACCCCGTATCTCTCAACCTCCCAGATTACCCGCAATCAGGATGGGCCCGGTCAATGAAACCGCCCAGGCAAACAGGGCGAGGACGCCGTCCCGGGAAATCATGGCCAGACCGAAAGCGGTCAGAGCCAGACCGGCGATGCTCGAGCTGAATGGAATAACCTCCGTTGCCGGCATTACCACGGCAATCACCATGCAAGCCAGGGCCATAACGTAAAGGCCAGGGCCATCTACCAACAGTGTAAACCTTGGGCGCGTCAGGCCGTCAACCCGGCTGGCAGAGGGACGCAACCACTTCAGCCCCTGGAGTAACCGGCGCCGTGGGACCGTTCGGGTGACAATCCACTGCGGCAGCCAGAAATGCTGTCGTCCCGCCACCACCTGACTCAGGGTCAGCAGCGTGAGCAGTCCCATAAGGGTCGGTACGCCCGGGACGCCACTCAGAGGGGTGATAAGAATGACCCCCGCCAGGAGCACCAGAGGGCCGAAACTTCTCCGCCCCACGGAATCCATCATCTCGCCAATCGAGACAGACGCGCGCCCCTGCGCACTGGCTTCAATCCGGTCCAGCAACTGCGCCATATCCGCTGGATCGTTTTGCTGATCTACCACTTCCTGTCCCGGGATACCGCGCTCCTATTCCGTCGTGTTGTAGACATAGGAAGACACGCTTCCGTCATCGTTGAAGCGAACCACCAGGTCCGTTGTTTCAGCATCGCCGAATGCTGACCAGCGATATTTGCCGTAGGTCCAGGTGCGCTTGCCGTCCTCAACGCCGGTGCGCCAGGGCTCGCCAAACATTGTCTGGATATCGCTGCGGGTGGTTTCGCCGATGGTGATCTGGTCTACCTGATGAGTGGCGAAATCCTTGCCAACGGTTGCGCAGCCGGCACCCAGTAACAGAACCAACGTCACCAGAAATGCCCGAACCGAGAGAAATCGTGTCATGTCATGCTCCTTGGATGCATAAATGTGGCCTGCCAGCATAACGTAAAAGACCGGTGACATAACGGCGTTGAGGATTACGGGACCATTAATATACTGGCAAAAAAACCCCGGCGTGAGCCGGGGCGAAGGGGTCTTCTTGAAAAAATGGGGTCTCACAAAGTATCAGTACAGATTGGCCAGCGATTTCTTGGCAAACGCTTCGACGTCGGCAATCCTGCCTTCTTTCACCTTTACCAGCCACTCCGGGTCCTGCAGCAGCGCGCGGCCAACCGCGATCAGCTCGAACTCCCGGTTCGTCATGCGTTCAACCAGCTCGTCGATACCGGACTGTTCCACGGCCTCTTTCTTGCTGGCAAAGGTGCCACTGATAAAATCTTCGGTCAGCCCAACGCTGCCGACAGACATGGTGGGCTTGCCAGACAGCTTCTGAGTCCAGCCGGCCAGGTTCAGCTTCGAGCCTTCGAATTCCGGCTCCCAGAAGCGTCTTGTCGAGGCGTGGAAAATATCCACCCCGGCTTCAACCAGCGGTTTCAGGAACTGCTCGAGCTCGTCCGGGCTGTTAACCAGCTTCGCTTCATAATCCTGCTGCTTCCACTGTGAGAAACGCAGCATGATCGGAAAGTCCGGACCAACACGCTGGCGCACTGCCTCAACAATCTCAACGACAAACCGCAGGCGGTTTTCCATGCTGCCGCCGTATTCATCGTCGCGCTGATTGGTGCCTTCCCACAGGAACTGATCCAGCAGATAGCCGTGGGCACCGTGAATTTCCACGCCGTCAAAACCCAGTGCTCTGGCATCCTGGGCGCCGTCCGCAAAAGCCTGGATCACATCGTCGATGTCTTCCTTGCGCATGGCTTTGCCGTTGGGCTTGCCCGGCGCAAACAGGCCGGAGGGGCTATAGCCTGGAACGCTGCCGTCGGGATCCGAGCCTTCTTTGCGCACCGAACCGACGTGCCAGAGCTGTGGGAATATGGCGCCACCGGCTTGGTGAACCGCGTCCACCACCTCCTTCCAGCCTGCAAGGGCTTCATCGCCATGAAAAAAGGGCACATTGGGATAACCATTGGCGGCTGCGTGATTCACCGTGGTGCCTTCTGAGATCAGCAGGCCCACGCCACCTTCGGCGCGTCGGCGATAGTAATCCACTACCTTCTGGTTGGGTACATGGCCCGGCGAGAAGTTGCGGGTCATTGGCGCCATCGCCACGCGGTTACGCAGTGTCAGGTTATGGATTTCAAAGGGCTCAAAAATAGGACCTAGGTTCATGCTCATATCCGTTCGCAACCTTACTAATCTGGTTTCTTTATGCAACTTTATTGAATCTGGTTTTAAAACGCAACTCTATTCGCTACACTCATTTCATGGCTAGAAAACGATTTGACGATTCAGACTGCTCTGTCGCCCGCGCTCTTGACGAAGTGGGGGACTGGTGGTCATTGCTGGTGGTGTTGCAGGCGATGTACGGCACCCGCCGGTTCGTGGATTTTCAGAAAGAGCTGGGTATCGCCCGCAATATACTGTGCGACCGGCTGGCGAGGCTGGTGGACAAGCAGGTACTGGCAAAGGTCGAAGTGGGTGAGCATGGCTCACGCTGTGAATACCGTCTGACCGGGAAAGGCCGTGACCTGTTTCCGATTGTTGTGGCCCTGCGCCAGTGGGGCGATAAATGGAACCCCGCACCAGAGCAGACGACCCTGGACCTTCGGGACCGGCAAAGTGGCGAACCCATCCGGCAGGTCGACGTGCTGAGCGCCGACGGGCGACCTCTTTCGGTCAGAGACGTGCTGGTGAAAGAAGACGCCCCCAGAATAAAATCGGGCAACAAAAAAGCGGTGTAAACACCGCTTTTCTGAACGCGTTCAGACCGCTGGTCCAGAATTGTCAGCTTGCGCGCTGAGCCTGACCGCGCCCGCCGCGACGACCACCCGGGCTGGCGTTCTGGCCGTTCGGACGACCTGAACCACCGCCATTTCTGGCCCCGCCACCGTTGCGATTCCGAGCTTTACTGGGGTCGGCTTTTGCCTTGGGCGTAATCGGCAGATTGTTCTGGGGCTCGAAACCTTCCATTTCCTTTCTAGGAAGCTGCTTTTTAAGAAGCTTCTCAATGCCTGCCAGCATCTTGCCTTCGTCCGCGCTGACCAGTGACAGCGCGTGACCACTCTCGCCGGCACGACCGGTACGGCCGATTCGGTGCACGTAATCCTCCGGCACGTTCGGCAGCTCGAAATTCACCACCTGCGGCAGCTGTTTGATATCCAGGCCACGGGCGGCGATGTCCGTTGCCACCAGCACGCGAATATCGCCCTGCTTGAATTCCGCCAGCGCACGGGTACGGGCGCCCTGGGATTTGTTGCCGTGAATCGCAGCGGCGGTGATGCC
>Ga0307966_1000016_pt1 | contig 132538 bp, 121 predicted proteins | sample OrgLakmetagen646_FD_203141 | JGI IMG/M metagenome (GOLD analysis project Ga0307966, IMG submission 203141) | Saline water microbial communities from Organic Lake, Antarctica - #646 | ecosystem: Environmental > Aquatic > Non-marine Saline and Alkaline > Saline | place: Antarctica: Organic Lake... | reverse complement strand
TGTGTTTACACATATCATAGGTGACACCAGGCTCATGCACATCTGTGATGCCGTAAGATAAATGCCGATTAGCTTCAGCCCTCAAGATCTCCTTTAGCTCGCCTTCGCCCAAAGAAAAGATCAACGCCTCAAGTGCCCTTTCCGACAGGATGCCCCGGTGAAGAGACTCACAGGCTAGAAATACCTTGCGGCCGCTCGAAGCCTCTTCTAGCTCAGCTGCCGCTGGAGGCATTTCTTCTTCTGCCATTATGGCACTGAATTTCCCACTATTAATGGCTACCCAACCTTGGCGAGGTTTCGGTCTGGATCCTGCCCATACCGTTACATTTTTGATAACGAGATCGTTCATGAACACCTTACCCCTCAAGACTTAAAGCGCACCAATTTGACTTGATCGTACGCGTACGCTTATGCTCAGTCAACGATCGAACCGACAAGGGAGTTAGACGATGCCAGAACTGAACGAAGCCTTGATGAAGAACCACTCTTTTTGGCAATACAAATATGGCGTGTATTCCGCTAACGCCGTTCTTGCACGAGGCTCCTATGAAACTGATGTGTTGGTTATCGGAGCGGGGTACACAGGCCTAAGTTGCGCAAGAGAAATCCGCAAAGACGACAAGACGAAGCGCGTAATGGTGCTCGAAGCAAATGAAATTGGCTTTGGTGCATCTGGCCGCAATGGCGGTTTTAACATGACGCTGTTTGGCGTTGAGCCAGAAGTTACACTACTACGATGGGGGAAAGAGAAAACCCGCGAAGCTCAGGCTTATATGCAAAGGGCCGTTCAGTACGTGAAGGATCTGATTGAGTCTGAAAACCTGGATTCCGATTATGAACATACGGGAATGCTGAGAGTTTCGTATACCGATAAGCAAGTACGCAGATTAAAAAAAACCTATGAGTTACTATCTGACATCACCAAGCCAGGGAGCTTTGAATACTACGATGGCGAAGAAGTACGAAAGCGATTGAATTGCCCCCACATAAAAGGAGCAATCTATGAGCCGGAAACAGGCATTCTGGATCCTTGCAAACATGTACGCTCATTAAAGAAATTGGCTGAGCGCGAAGGCGCGGAGATCTACGAGAACACCTAGGTCATCGGCATATCCAGGGATAAGACTTCAAGTGTTGTACAAACTGACGACGCCACCATCAAAGCAAAAAAACTGGTCATTGCGACCAATGCCTGGACTCACACTTTAAAGAGTTCCCCTAAGATTGCCAATGTGCAAGCCCCAGTATGGACTTATCAAATCGTGACAGAGCCCTTAACCCCTGAACAATGGAAAAGCATTAACTGGGGAGAAAGGATGTCCATCGAGGATAACCGACAACTTGTACATTATACGAGAATTACAAAATGCGGCCGAATTACCATGGGAGGAGGAAGCATTGGTGTTGAATATAACAATAAGAAAATGGATTTGTGGAAAAACGAAAAGACATGGGGTGATCTGGAAAAACATTTAAAATGGATGTTTCCTACTCTTAAATATATAGAGGTTAATTACAAGTGGGGCGGATGCGTTTCCGCCAATGTGGATATGACACCAGAAATCGGTTTTATAGGCGATAGCAATATCATCTATTCTACTGGGTGTATCGGGCATGGTGTATCATTGACTCAACTAAATGGACGACTAATAGCCGACCTCGTTCTTGAAAAAGAAACAAGTCTGACAAAATTCTGGATTGTGAATCGTAGCGCGATTCCCATGCCTCCAGGAAATCTACTTCGTTTTGCCGGCGTGAAATTAATTGAAGGTATATTAAAAACAGTTGACCTCTATGAAGAAGGCAACTTGAAACGTAGGTACGAAAGGTGAGAGAAATGATAGAGGTAGGTCGGGTGAATGAGTTACAAATCCCGGAAATAGCTATTCTAGGCTGTCTTGAGAGGCCATAAATAAGTCTGTCCCGGTTTTTAGTCCCGCAGACCATCTTTTCTATGGCTGAACCTGGCCAACCTTCTGCTGAATCTTGATCACCACAAACTCTGCGGGCTTTAGCGGCGCAAACCCCACCAGAATATTGAGGACCCCACGATTAATGTCGTTGGCGGTAGTTGTCGCGCCATCGCACTGGACGAAATAGGCTTCTTTGGGCGAGTTTCCCTGGAACGCGCCCTGCCTGAACAACCCCTGAAGGAAAGCGCCAACACTGAGCCGAATCTGCGTCCAGAGCTGCTCATCGTTGCTCTCAAACGCGACCCATTGAGTGCCCCGCATCAGGCTTTCCTCAATGAACAGGGACAGCCGGCGCACGGCTACGTACTTCCACTCCGATCCCAGCGCGTCGGCACCGTTGAGCGTGCGGCTCCCCCATATTAGCGTGCCATAACTTGGGAAGGTGCGGATGCAGTTGATACCACGCGGGTTAAGCATCTCGTTCTCGGCGTCGGAAAGAGACAGCTCGGTTCCCAGGGCTCCATTAATCGACGCCTTTATCCCGGCCGGCGCTTTCCATACGCCCTGGCGGCCATCTATCCGAGCGTAAACGCCGGCCACAAAGCCGCAGGGCGGGAAGGTGCGTACACGGTTTTCGTCCAGAGGGTCCGCGGCCTCCACCCAGGGATAGTAGAGTGCGGAGTTGGAAGTGTCTGCTCCAGCCATCGAAGAGCTCGTGGCGGACATTGCCGCAGCGGAAGCACCCTTACTGCTGTCGAGGATAAGAAAGGCCCGTCGCTTCTGGCAAAACGTCTGTAGCGAGTCCACAACCGTTGGGGAAGTTTCTGCCGGCACACAGAGGAGGTTGAATAGATCTACCTGGTCCAACAGATAGATTCCGCCATTGTTCGCCGGTGGATCGAGTTTGTTCTCAAAGGCCGCCTCGTTGGGATTGAGTGGCGTGCCATCAGCACCTCGCGTCGTAAAACCTGTCGCCGCAATGCTTTCGGGTGGTCTGGTTGGGTTCTCAATCATCTCCACCGTAATGTAGGTTGCCGCGTCGTTGACTATGCGCTTCACAAAACGAGGGTCTGTTTCCCGCATCGACAGGTCATCAAAGCGCTCCACGGTAAGTGCTTGTTGTCCGGATGGTTGATAGATCACTTCAAGAGAGAATCTTGTGGCGTCGGGGCTGCCAGTGGTTGTCTCGATCCTGTAATCGTTGGCCCAGGCTCCCGGCGATGCGGCAGTGACTGTCAGCGCCGAGTCGAGCGTCAGCGAAGCCTGGACAGCATCATCGTCAAAGAGCCGAACGATGTAAGCATCACCGCCGCCGTTCGCAAAAAAGTGCTGGACCGCGTAACCAAGGACGCTCCGCGAATCCAGCCCCCCAAAGTGTTTCTCGAAGTCCTGAAAGCTCCGGACCCGCTGAGCGCGATCTATCGGGCCCCGGGCCGCCCAACCAATAAACGCCGTGATCGAAGTGTCGACCTCCGAGATCGAGGGCACCACCTCTGGGGCCTCCTGGATGAACACGCCCGGATAACGTGTGATAGCGGGTTGGCGGTTCTTGCGGAGTTGAAAGTGTTTTCGCAGGCGCTTGAACATACTAAAGACTCTCCGGGGGTTCTGCCGTCTCATTCTAACTCCACCAGCCTGCCCAGCTGGCGGATGAGCGCGTCGTCCAGGTCCTCGCGACGGTTAGCACCGAGAATGGCCAGCCCCTGGAACATCTGGATCCGCTGCAGGAGGTGGCTTATTTCGATGTTGGCGTAGCGGTCATGGGCATCCTTGACCGCTGTTCGCTTTCCGAACAGCGCGTCAGCCTCATCGAAAAACAGGACGGCGTCTGCCTTTTCGGCGGCGTCAAGGACCCTGAGCAGGTTCTTCTCGGTCTCGCCAATATACTTACCGACTAAGGCGCTGAGATCGATACGGTACAGCTCGTATCTCAGATTGTTGGCGAGCACTTCGGCCGCCATTGTTCTGTCCCTGCCGGTTCCACCGGCTACCAGCAACCCTCTTGGCTGCTTGCGACTGCGTATGGCGGATGATCCCGAACTCTCATGTAGCTTGGTCTGCTCCTGCATCTCCGCAACAACCTGACGCAGGATCTTTAGCCCCTCATCCGACAAAACCAGGTCGCCCCAATTAGCGACGGGATTAATGCGTTGAGTCAGGCCATCAAGGACTGAACTCATCTCAAATGGAACGGGGCGTAGTGCACACTTTTTGCGGCTCATGAAACACCTCCTTGTTAGGGGCTAACCTAACTATAGAAGGAGGATACGATTTTGGGTATCTTGGCCAGCTAACGAGGCTGTAGAAAAACCCTTTTCAGAGCCTAATCCGCAGCCGCTTTGTTGTTTTTTCACACCCTGCGATCATGCCGCTAACTGCCCATAGTTCGCCAACTTCTCAATGTTGTGGACCAAGCAATACAACTGCCACTGACCCTGCACCTTCTTTTTGCTCCGCAGGCTGAAGCGATTCAGACGTTTGTTGCTGCCGATGTTGCCGAACACGGGCTCAACCACCGACATGCGATGACCGTAAATCGCTTTGCCTTGCTGGCTATCGACTTGGTGCTTCATCCAGTCGGTGTAATTTGGTGCACGTTTGTTTTCAACGGTGAATGACACCTGTCGGCCGGAGCCGTTGCGGTGGTTCGCCGAAGCAGGATTCTGCATGTTCGCTTCCTTGAGTCGTTTCCCCTGGCCCATCCTTGGGCTGTTCGTCTTTAGGAAACGGTCCACTTTTTTCATCGACTCATCCAGAGAGAGCACGGTTTTCGCTCGCCGAATGTCTCTATCCAGTTCGGCTTCCGTCTCCGCCTCATCCCGCTCGTGATGCTCATGCAGGTGGTGGCGAATCAGTCGCTTCAGCTTATCCCGTTTTTCGCCCAGCTCTTTAAAGGTGCCAGACCATTCCTTCGCGGCGTCTGACGACATTTTGCAGCCGTCGATCGCGAATAGTTCGTTACCCAGAAGGCCCTGTTCGTGACACACCAACAGTATTTGCTCAAACAGTTCTTCAATCTCATCGGCGTGCTGGCTGACGAACTTAGCCAGGGTGGTGAAGTGCGGGACGGTATCGCAGGACAGCGCCTTGAAAATGATGTTGGTCTTGCAGCACCACTGGATCTCGCGGCTGGAGGTGATGCCCTTAGAGTAAGAAAACAGAATAATCTTCAACAAAATGGCAGGATCGTAGGCCAGTCGGCCAGTGTCGTCGTTGCGGTACTTGGGATGAAACACCGACAGATCCAGCTTGTATTCGATCAGATAGTGAACCGCGTGCTCGAAGGTGCCAGGCTGGAGCTGCTCCTGGTAATTGATGACCACCATAGAATCTTGATCGTAGTTGTAGTGCTTGAAACGAGGCATGCCGACGACTCCTTGTCTATTTGCTCAATCCTAGCAAACTCAAGCGGCGATTTCGGGGTCTTTCTAAAGCCTCAACGCTGAGGTAACCGGCGCCGGAGCGCCAGCGGAGGGAACCAAAAGCGGCACGATTTTGGTGTCCGGTTGACCGACTGGTTGAACGAAGCCGCTACGCGGCAGAGGCCAAATTCGACTGTACTTCCCTGACTCCTCCCATTCCGGAGGGGCCTGTCAGGAGAAGTGTGATGAACGCCAACGAACACGCCCGTTTTCAAGCACTGCACCAACGCTACCTTACCGAGCTCACCCTGAGGGGCAAAAGCCCCAAAACGATTGACCTGTATGCTTGCTGTCTGCGACAGGTGAGCGATTTCTTCGATACCTGTCCCGATCAGCTTAGCACCGATCAGCTCAGGCATTATTTCATGCATCTGGACAAGCACCGGTCCTGGAGTCTGGTCAAGATTGCCCGCGATGCGTTGCAAAGTTTCTATCAGTATGTGTTGGGCAAACCCTGGGAATACGTTCCCATCACCAAGGCCCCCAAGGTTCAGACCCTGCAGGACGTGCTCTCCCTGAAGGAGGTCGAGCGTCTGATCAGTCGCACACGCAAACTCAGTTATCAGGTCTATTTCCTCACCACCTACAGTCTGGGCCTGCGACTGAGCGAGTCCCTGAACCTGACCATCGCCGATGTCGACAGTCACCTGATGCGGGTCCATGTGCGCTGTGGCAAGGGCAAGAAGGACCGTTTCGTGCCTTTGCCGCTGATGACACTCAAGGCCTTGCGGCGCTATTGGGCCACTCACCGTCATCCGGACCTGCTGTTCCCCGGGGGACATCCGCCGTATGCATCGGTGGCCGCCGCCGGCAAGCCCCGAGTGATGGACCGGGGTGGAGTGCAGAAGGCCATCAAGCAGGTCGCTCTGGACTGCGGTATCCGCAAAAATGTGCACATTCACTCCCTGCGCCATAGCTTTGCCACCCATCTGCTGGAAAATGGGGTGAACCTGCGCTCAATTCAGACCCTGCTCGGCCACGCCAGCCCGCCAGCCTGGACGCTCATGTGCAGCTGTCCAAGCCGATGCTACGTGACATGATCATGCACAAGACCCTGTTCGAGCCGGGTGCGGACGCAGAGGTGGTGGCAATCGAAGCGTACGTTATGGTCGAGATGGCCGCTGGCATGGCTGAAAGTACCAAGCTGGCCAGGCTGGAAGAAGACAATCTGGTGACCAAACTGACGTACTCGGGCGGCACAATCGAGCTCAATGGCGAGGCAATCCCGCCGGAAGCATTGGCAGGGCTGCTGACACTGTTCAGCCCAGCCAGCCCAGGAGCAGCAGCAGAGTAATGATCCAGGCGCTGGTGATCACGGCTCCGCTGCCCCACAGCCGATTCCAGCGCCGCTCGACGTCGCGCCAGCGATGGCGCCGGATCTCCGTTTCAACTGCTGGCACGGGCGGGCGCTGCATGATTCGCTTGAGCTTGAGCGATCCGGCTCGGGCTGGATTGGGCAACTTCTGCAGTGCCCCGGGAATGGTCCAGCCAGACTGGTGGACTGCCCAGGCGGCCGCCGCGGCCACGAGCAGTGGCCAGCTTGCCGACCACAAGGTTTTTATCGGCAGGCTGGCTACCAGCGCTTCGCGCAATTCGGGCCAAAGCCACGGCAGCAGAGCCGGCATTACGCAGAGCAATGCCCAGGGTAATAACTGACCCTTCGGGGGTGAAGCGGCGCGGCCTTCAGGCTGGTGCCGCCACATTAGCCAGAGGGCGCGCAGCAAGAGCATTGCTGTTGCTGCGGAGCCTGCTGTCAATAGCATCAGCCAGTGGCTGACGTCACTGGCATAAACCGCATCCTTGAGCAATATCTTGACTGCCGCACCACTGGTCAGCGGCAATCCCGCCAGTGCCATTGCCGGTAAAGCCATCAACAGCCAGTGCAGAGGGCTGAGCCGATAGTGACTTGCCAGGCCTGCACCCATGAACAAGGCACCCTTGGCCAGACCATGGTGCACGCCAAAAAGAGCCAATAGCGTCGCAGCCGCGGCAGTGGACTCCGGATGCAACCAGGCCAGGCCAAGTACCACCAGCAGGTAGCCGATCTGACTGACCGACGAATAGGCCAGGGCGCTTTTGGCCTTGCTCTGTATCAGCCCCAGAGCCACACCGTAGAATGCGCTGATGGCGCCGATCGCCAATAGCGCCAGGGCGACGTTTTGCAGCCAGGGGTCCTGCGTTGGCAGGAACCGCCATAAACCCAGAATCCCCGCCTTGATCATTGCGCCGGACAGCACTGCGCTGGCGGCCGCCGGTGCAGCCGGGTGAGCCAGTGGAAGCCAGACGTGCAGTGGCCAGAAACCGGCCTTCAGACCGAAACCAACCAGCAGTACGATTGCTGTCAGCGAGCCGACAGGGACGGCTTGCCAGGCCGCCAGCTCCAGCGCGCCGCCAGCTTCGTGAATACGCAACAGCATGCCGGCGAAAATCAGCATTTCGCTTAAAATGGCCAGTTGCAGGTAGAGCCGTCCCGCCTGGCGGGGTGCAGGGCCGCGCTCGTGCACGATCAACCCGTAGGCGGCCAGACTCATCAAACTGAAACCCACATAGAAGCTGGCGGCATCCTGGGCTATTACCAGTAGCAGATTTCCGCTCAGGGATAATAGCCAGCTGGACCAGAAGCGAAAACGGTGTTGATCGCCGACCAGATCGGTGTGCGCGAAACGGCTTGCGCAGCCCCAGAGTAGTGCACTGAATGCCAGCCAGGCGCGAGCGAGCAGATCCTCCGCGGCCCATGCGGCCCCCGGCCAGAGTATTCCCGGCTCCAGTGGTGGAGCGGGCCACAGGCTGAGTAGCAGTGCCGGTAAACAACATAGCCATAGCCAGGGGCCGATGCGATTTGGCCAGCGCCACAGCAGGGCGCCCGCGAGTAGCGGGGAGAGGGGCACAAGTAACCAGAACAGAGCACTCATAAGCCGAACCGCCGATTGATGATCAGTTGGCTCCAGGCCAGCGGGCTTAGCTCACTGCCAGCCAGCACGCCGGCCAACAGGGCCAGCGTTGCGGTGAACAGTACCGGTGCGAGCAGCATCCAGTGGGTTTCTCCCAGCCCCGGTCGTCCGTTACCCAGGGCGTGTTCCTCCGGCCATTGCGTCGGCGGCTCGGCAAACCAGCCTCGATAGATCAGGGGAAGGAAGTAGGCGGCATTGAGCAGACCAGAAAGCACCAGCACCAGCAACACCCAATCCTGCCCGACCTCCAGGGCGCCCAGGCCCAGATACCACTTGCTGATGAAGCCGGCGGTTGGCGGTACGCCGATCATGCCCAATGCGCTTAATGTGAACGCAGTCATTGTCAGCGGCATACGCTTGCCGACTCCGTTCATTTCGTTTATCCGATGGATGCCCAGGGTTTCTGCGAAATTGCCGGCGCAGTAGAACAGCGTCACCTTCATCAGGCCCTGGTGTACCAGATGCGCCAGCGCGCCAACCGCGGCGATTGGGCCCATCAGCGCGACCCCAAGGGTGATGTATGACACCTGGCTGATGGTGGAGTAGGCCAGTCTTTTCTTCAATTCCTGTTGCTGCAACGCCTTAAATGAACCGTACAGGATCGTTGCCGCTGCGAGAGCCAGCAGTGGCATTGCCAGTCCGAGCGCCTGCACCTGCTCAACGCCATAAACGTCATAGACCACCCGAACGATGCCGAAGGCGCCAGCCTTGACCACCGCGACAGCATGTAGCAGAGCGCTGACCGGAGCCGGTGCGACCATCGCCTGGGGCAACCAGCCATGTAAGGGGATCAATGCAGCCTTGACGCCCAGACCACTGATCATCAGGGCGAAGGCGAGTATCAGGCTGGGCCGATGAGCATCGAGCAGGGGCCCCAGGTAGCCACCTGCCTGGAATTCGGGGCTGCCTGTGATGCTGTGCAACAGTGCAATGCCCATCAATAGAAGCGCGCCGCCACCCAGTGTGTAGGCAAGATAAACACGTCCGGCGCGCAACGCTTTCTGCGTGCCCCGGTGGACGACCAGCGGAAATGTTGCTAGCGTCAGTAGTTCGTAGAAAAGCAGAAAGGTGACCAGATTCCCGGCCAGAGCCAAGCCCACCGTCGCGCTGACGCACAGGCTAAAATAGCCGAAGAACCGTGAGCGCAGTGGCGAATCCTCGAGATAGCCGATCGCATAGATGGTAGTTGCCAGCCACAGCACCGAGGACAGGGTAACGAACTGCAACGAGGTGGCACCCCCCTGCAGCACCAGGCCACCACCGGGCAGGAAGCCAATGGCGAAGCGAAACTCCAGCCCCTGATTGACGCCCCAGAGCATCACCCCGACCAGGCATAGCTTGAGGATGACGGCGAACAGGTTGAGGCCGATGCGCAGCTTCACCTGATCTTCGCGCAGGCTGAATATGACCAGGCCGGGCAACAGCGAGCTGAGTATGATTGCCGGCGGCAGCAGGGTGGTCCAGGCGGTTATCACAGCCCCACCTCACGGAACCATTCGATCAGCGGCTCGCTCATCAAGGCCATGGCCCACACAATCAGGGCAGGCAACATCGCGAGCCACTGGGCCGAGACATCGGAATCATAATCCGGCGGGTTGGGGTCGGCCCGATCAAACGCAATGGTCACTACCCGAAAGACGTAGCCAGCACTGGCCAGAGTGCCGAGCAGCACACCCAGCGCCCAAGGCCAGCGGGCCGGCTCCAGGAACAGCGGCTGCAACAATACCCATTTGGCTACGAAGCCGCCGCTGGGCGGCAAGCCGATCAGACTGCCGCCGGCGACAGCGAACGCGAACATGGCGACCGGCATGGTCTGGCTGGCCCCCTTGAGCGCGCTGACGTGCCGGCTTCCCAGCGTCGCCTGCATCTCGCCAGCGGCCAGGAACATCGACACCTTGGCCAGGCCGTGGGCAATCACGAACAGCCACAGCGCGATAGACATGTTCGCATCCTGCCAATACAGCAAAAGACCCAGGGCCAGCAGGGCATAGCCTAGCTGGGCGACCGTGGAGTACGCCACTAGCACCTTGATCCAGGGTGTGCGCAGTGCGGCCAGACCGCCGCTGACCAGGGCGGCAATACCGGCAACCGCGAAGAAGATACCCGCCTGCCTGGCGAGCTCCGCTGGAGCCACGTTATCCCAGAGCATCCAGAGAATGAACAGGGGGCCTTTGACCACCAGCGCCGAGAGCAGTGCGCTGACCGCCGTAGGCGCAGCAGCGTGGGCAGCTGGGAGCCATTGATGCAAAGGCCAGAGTGCGGCCTTTACCATCAACCCCAGCGTCAGCAGTAGCAGAGCCAGACGCGTGACCTGGTCATTGGATGTGACACCGGCGAGCGCACGTATATCCAGCACGCCGTATTGGCCGTAGAGCAGCGCGACGCCCAGCAGGTAACACAGCGATGCGGCGAGGGACAGCAGCAGATAGCGTAGCGCTGGTACGTGTGACCTCGGTCCCGAGAGAATCACCATTGCCACCGCGACCAGCCCGAGCAGTTCCAGGGTGACATACCAATTGAACAGATCGCGGGACAGCCAGAGTGCGCCCAGGCTGGCATGTAGCAGACAGGAGAGGGGCCAGAAGTCGGTATCACGGGTCTGACTGTGACGGCTGCGTTGGGCATAAATCGCCACCAGCAGATGAATCAGGGCGGTAAACACCAGCAGCAGAGCGGTGAGCGGGCCGAGCTCGAAGCGTATCCCCAGCGGCGTTTCCCAGCCGCCGAGATTGAGCTGCTGCGTGCCGTTGATAACGACCTGGTACAGGGCCAGTGCCGCGCACCCCAGGCTGGTCGCATTCGCCAGTATCACCAGGCCGCCGACGCGGACCCGCAACAGCAGCAAGACCAGCGCTGAGATCAACGGGATCAGCAGGCTGAGCAACGCCGCGCTCATTTGCGCTCTGGTTCGTTTTTGTCGAGCGGATCGGCGGTTGCCAGGCGCAGGGCAAAGGCGGTGGCACTCGCCGCCACCACCAGGCCGGTGACGACCAGGGCTTGCAATACCGGGTCGACGGCTGCGTCCCGGCTGGCCAGCGCGACCATGACCATGAACACCCCGCTGCCCATCACATTGACCGCCATGATCCGGCGTAACGCATGGCGCTGAACCAACAGCGCGTGCAGGCCCACCACCCAGAGGGTGACACCACCACACAGGTAAATCAGAGTGCTGGTCATGGCGTGGGGTGTTCGTTTTCGCCGATCACCAGAACGGTCAGGCTCGTGGCGATCGATAGGGTGGCGGTTATTTCAATCAGCAGGATCAGCTGCTTACTCCACCCGGGCGGGTAGTTTAGCCAGCCGGCACCCATCCAGTGGGTGCCAACGGCTACCAGGGCAAAGGTCGCCACGCCGCCCAACATAAGCGCGCGGACCGGCCAGCGGCTCCAGCGAATAGCGGGCAGCAGGCCGGCGAGGCGCAGCATGACCGCGCCGGCAGCGAGCACGGCCCCGGCCTGGAAGGCGCCGCCAGGTGCATGGCTGCCGCGCCACAACAGGTAACCGCCGACGATGATCGTCAGCGGCGCGAGCATTTGGCTCCAGGCGCGAAGCAGTGGCCAGGCCGGCGGTAAAGCCATACCAGAGCGGCCCAGCTGGCGAACGCCGATCAGTGCTAGTAACAATACCACCAGCTCCAGCAGCGTATCCCAGGCGCGAAAGTTCAGCAGTACAGCGGTGACCGGGTGACTCACGCCACTCTCGTCCAGGTGCGTATCGACCAGGGCGGGTAGCACACTGTTACTGTCCGCCAGTGGTTGTATCGCGCGGATCAGTAACGCCAGCACCAGCACAGCGAGCAGCAAGCTGATCGACAGCGGCACGCGGGCTGGCTGGGTGTTCGGCTCTGCGGCGCTGCGAGCCAGCGCTGCGAGCAGCATGACGCCGATCAGTCCGGCACCAATCGCAGCCTCCGCCAGTGCCAGGTCGACAGCGCCCAGCCGGGCCCAGGTGAGCGCCAGCATGAGACCGAACACGATGAACAGCACAATGGAGGTATAGAGCGTGCGGGTGTGCAACGCCGCGCCGGCGAGGCCGAGTAGCAGCAGAATCAGCGTCAGATCGAAGAGCAGTTCAGCGGGCATCGGAGGGTTGCTCCTGATGGGTTTTGGCGTCAACCCTATCCGCGTCGCGCTGGTAGCGCGCCAATAGTTGGCAAGCAGTTGCCCCGGAGGCCATGACCAGCAGCCAGACCAGCAGCATCTGAGTGACCGATTGCCAGCTGTCGCTGCGCAGCGATAGGCCGACCACGAGCAAACCCAGGCCCAGGGTGTCGGCCTTGGTGACGGCATGCAGGCGGCTGTAGGCGTCGGGAAAACGTAACAGCCCTACAGTGCCGGCCAGAAAGAAAAATAACCCGGCCAACAAAAACGGCCAGCTAAGCCAGCATAGCCAGGTGTTCAGTTCAATCATGTTGGCTCCGGCGTAACAGTTGGACCAGTGCCGCGCTGATCACTGCAGCCAGCACGGCTAAAACCAGCGCTGCCTCGATCAGCGCCGGCTGATTCTGAGCATGGGCCAGTAGTAATAGGATTGCCGCGCCGGTCGTACCGAACAACTGCACGGCGAGCAGCCGATCGGCGCGACTCGGGCCGCGTACGATCCGCCACAGACCCGCGGCGATGCTTGCAAGCAATATGACAGCGAGCAACATCATACGTTTTTTTCTCCGAGCAGTTGGGACAAACGCAATTCCAGTTCTGTCACAGTCTTTTCCCAGTCTTGATGCTGATCCAGTGCATGCACATGCAGTGTTTGATTTTCATGATGGGATGCGAGCGTGCCGGGCAGCAGGCCAACCATTGCCGATAACAACAGGCAAACACGCGGATCCCGGCTGGTCAGAGCGAACGTCTTCCAGGCCGGTGACACCGGTAAACGCGGATGCAGGGCTCGGCGGGCTACGTCCCAGCCACCTGAGAATAGCTCGCGCAGAAAAAACCCCAGAAAAGCTGGAATCGCCTGCCACCGCAGTGAGCCAATGCGCAGTTCGAGGCGATAGCCGGCGAAGGTTGCGATGGCCGCCAGAGGTACTCCGAACGCCCAGCCCTCGGCGTGGCTCAGCACCGCCCAGACAACCAGCCAGGCGCAGAAGCTAAATAATGCATTGAGTGCTTTCGTGGTTCTGCCTGGCTGATGACGGGAGCCGGGTGGACGCTCTGACGTGCTGGAGTGATTCGCCACTGGGGCTCCTGCAGGTGGGCTTAGGCTTTATATTAGAAGAAGTCGGACTAGGGCTCAAACCGGCAGGCTAAAAGGCTTGCCGGAACCTGACTGTCATTTTTGCTTACGCTGTCGTGATTGCGGGCCGGTGCTGGTCGCCCCAGTATCGCTGAAACAGTTTATGGAGCATGTTAATGGCACTGCCGCCGTCCGCTTCGTCTGCCCGCCGCTTTCTGCGTCTGGCCGGAACCTGTATCCCGTGCCCTCGGCGCCCTGCAGAACAACGTGCCGGCGCTTCCTTATCAGCATTTGCAGGCCCACCTGCAGCGGGTCTACGAAGGCGAGCTGACAGACTAATTCGAACATATTGATGAGCAGCCTTTCGCGGCGGCTTTGCTGGGGCATCTACATCGCGGCCGTGGACTGGATGGTCAGGCTCTGGTGCTTAAGATCCAGTATCTGGGCATTGCCGCGATCTGCAATTATTCCATCGATCATTGCAGCGCCTGGTAAAACTAGCGGTAAAAACAGCAGGTTGCAAAGCTAACGCTCTCAATCCCGCACTATGCCGCGTGATAATAAAACTGTGCACTGTTGCGATCATGACGCAGCCAGTTGAGTACGTTTCTCAAAACAAAAAGGCCCGAAGTTCGCACCCCGGGCCTCTCCATCAATCACCGGTCAATCATCTCAACCGCACTTACTATCGCCACAAGACAGGCAAGTCGCACACCCGTCCATCACGATCACCGATTTGGTGCTGCATTTGCCGCACATGGTGGCGTTGGGCGGGAAGTCGCCGGCCTTGTCGTCGTTCGTGGCCGTGGAGTGGCTGGCTTCGAACTCTGCGCGCTTTTCGGCAAGGATGCGTTTGGTGGTTTCGCTCATCTCTTCGCTTTCAAGCAGGCCAATGGCCTTCAGGTGCTTCTCGATCACACCGCCGATTTCTGCCACCAGGGACGGCATGAATACGCCGCCTTTCTTGAAGTAGCCACCGTTGGGGTCGTACACGCTGCGCAGTTCTTCCACCAGGAAGGTCACATCGCCACCTTTGCGGAATACCGCAGAGATGACGCGGGTGAGGGCGATAACCCACTGGAAGTGTTCCATCGACTTGGAGTTGATGAACACTTCGTACGGCTGTCGGCTTTCGTGGTTGGTGTCTTCGTTCAACAAGATGTCGTTGATGGTGATATACATCGCGTGCTCGGCCACCGGCGGCTTGATCTTGTAGGTTGTGCCTAACAAGAAGTCCGGGCGCTCGATGTACTCGTTCATCTTGATCGGCTGAAGCTCTTTTGGAGCGGGAGCCTGTTCCTGAGCGGCTTCTGTGTCGGCTTTCTTGACGCGGTAGCCGACGATTTTGTTGCTGATTTTAACTGTCATGATGTCTTGTCCTGTGTCGGTTATCGCAAATCAGTACTTTCCGTAAGTGCCTTCTTTGAGGGCGTCGAAGAGGTTCGCGGCGGAATGCAGTTCGCCGTCGTACTCCACTTCTTCGTTGCCCTTCAGGGTCACTTTGCTGCCGTCGTCCAGAGTGAATTCGTACAGGGTATTTTCAAGATCTTTCTCTTTTACCAGTACGCCCTGGAAGGCTTCCGGGTTGAAGCGGAAGGTGGTGCAGCCCTTCAGGCCTTTGTCGAAGGCGTACATGTAGATATCTTTGAAATCCGGGTACGCAAAGTCGGTCGGTACGTTCGCGGTTTTGGAGATGGATGAATCCACCCAGATCTGTGCCGCTGCCTGGATATCCACATGCTGCATCGGGCTAACGTCGTCAGACGTGGTGAAGTAGGGCGGCAGGCGCTTGTCTTCTTCTTCGGAGAAGGGCATCGCGCCCTGGTTGACCAGGTGGCGGTAGGCCAGCAACTCGAAGGAGAAGACGTCGACTTTTTCCTTGGTCTTGCGGCCTTCGCGGATCACGTTACGTGCGTAGTGATGGGAGAAGGACGGCTCGATGCCGTTACTGGCGTTGTTGGCCAGTGACAGGCTGATGGTGCCGGTCGGCGCGATGGAGGTGTGGTGGGTGAAGCGGCCACCTTTCTCGGCCAGTTGCTCGATCAGTTCTGGCTCTACACCGGCAATCAGCTGCATGTACTTGCTGTATTTGGCGTGCAGTACCTTGCCTTTCAGCTTGTCGCCAAGCTTGTAGCCGTCCGCGCTCAGTTGTGGGCACTTGGTCAGCATTTTTGGGGTTACTTCAAACTCGTCGTCCATGATTGGCGCCGGGCCTTTCTCTTCGGCCAGGGCCAGGGACTGGCGCCAGCCTTCCACAGCCATTTCACGCACAACGTCTTCAGTGAACTGTACAGATTCTGAAGATCCATAAGGCATGCGCAGCATGGCGAGGGTAGAACCCAGGCCCAGGATGCCCATACCGTGACGACGCTTGTAGTTGATTTCGTGGCGCTGTTCTTCCAGCGGCAGGCCGTTAATTTCCACCACGTTGTCCAGCATGCGGGTGAAAATGGCCACTACCTTGCGGTACTTTTCATAGTTGAAGCTGGCTTTGTCGGTGAACGGATAGTCCACGAACATGGTCAGGTTCACGGAACCCAGCAGGCAGCTGCCGTAAGGGGGCAGGGGTTGTTCGCCGCAGGGGTTGGTCGCCCGGATGTCTTCACAGAACCAGTTATTGTTCATCTGGTTGACTTTGTCGATCAGGATAAACCCTGGCTCGGCGTAGTCGTAGGTGCTGGTCATGATAGTGTCCCAGATAAACTGGGCTTTCAGGGTGCGGTAGATCCTGCACGCAACTTTAGCTTCTTCGTTGACCACGTAGCCTTTCTGTATCGGGAAGTCGCGATACACAAACTGGCTGCTGTCGGACAGGTCCAGGCCTTCCTCGGCCGCTTCTTTCTCGGTGACGGGGAAAGACAGGTCCCAGTCGTCGTTATTGCGCACGGCTTCAATGAAGTCTTCGGTGATCAGCAGCGACAGGTTGAACTGGCGCAGGCGGCCGTCTTCACGCTTGGCCTGGATGAAATCGATCACGTCCGGATGGTGCACATCGAAGGTGGCCATCTGGGCGCCACGGCGGCCACCGGCAGAGGACACGGTAAAACACATGCGGTCGAAGATATCCATGAACGACAGCGGGCCGGATGTGGTGGCACCGGCGCCAGCCACGTAGGCACCCTTCGGGCGCAGGGTGGAAAATTCATAGCCGATGCCGCAGCCTGCTTTCAGGGTCAGGCCCGCTTCGTGGTTTTTCTCCAGGATATCGTTCATGGAATCCTGAACAGAGCCGGATACGGTGCAGTTAATCGTAGAGGTTGCCGGCTTGTGAGCTGATGCGCCAGCGTTGGAGGTAATGCGGCCAGCCGGGATGGCACCGTGGCGAAGCGCCCAGGCGAAATCTTTCAGGTGCTTGGCGCGGTCGGCTTTGTTCTCGACTTCGGACAGGGCAGTGGCAACACGCGTGTAGGTTGCCTCGATGTCCTTGTCGACCGCCTCTCCGGTCTTGGTTTTGAGTTGGTACTTGCTGTTCCATATGTCCAGCGAAGCGTCCTGCATTGGGATTTTTGTTATTACCGCCTGTGCTTTAGCGTTCATTGCCACCCTCTTTTTTACTGATTCAACTGTTTCAATTGTGCTGTTCTGAATGGCCAACCTGTTCAGACGGCTGGCCATACCCCTTTTAAAAAGTGTTTCTTAAGTACTTTAATGCCACCACTAGATCTGGTGGTGTGCAACCTGGCTGGCGCCACTGCATGGTGGCCGGTACCAGGCATCTGGAAAAGCTTCTCGCCCTCGAGTATCAGGGGGTTTTCCAGCGTTGAATTGTTGTCCGTCACGCTGGTAAAAATCCCATATATGGGCGAACGCGACAAGAGTACAACACTATGTAGTGGTTTGTGAACAAGAACGGAACTATGGGTTAGGGCGTTAATTGCAAAGAAAATCAATCACAGAACCCTTGAAAACTGGGGAAAGCCTGCAGAATCCGGTTGTTGGGCCACTTATGCAGAAACCACAAGATGTAGTGTTCAGATTGTGATCAGTTGATGCCCGGAAATTGTGCGCGCCGGTTTACGGCGATGCGCGGGCCAATGCCATAAAAGTGACGCCTGCACGATGTTCGGTTAATCAGTCTGTTAGAGTGCCGGTTTAATGGCATAACGTTAATAGTTTTAGATTGATCACGTTTTGATAGTCTAGAATATGTTCGAATGCCTGACTAAGGTCGCACGCTGGATTTTCACCCTTACACGCCCACAAAGAGGTGTTGCGCTTACGACGGCGCGAAGAAAAATCAGAAATCACTAAAAACAGAACGCAAGGAAGGTCCATGGATACTACTAATAAATTGCCTCTCGATATGGTCTATCACTGGGAAAAGACGATACCGGATTCCCTGTATATGACCCAGCCCATCGGCAACGGCCAGGTGGTGGAATACACTTGGAAGCGTGCTGTTGATGAAGCTCGCCGCATGGCGTCTTATCTGAAGTCGCTCAATCTTCCAGAGAAGAGCCGGGTGGGGATTATTTCCAAGAACTGCGCCCAGTGGATTATGTCGGACTGGGCGATCTGGATGGCCGGCCATATCTCCGTTCCGCTCTATCCGACCCTGAATGCGGATACAGTGAATTACATCCTGGGCCACAGTGAGTGTGAGCTGCTGTTTGTAGGTAAGCTGGACGACTGGGACATGATGAAGCCCGGCGTTCCTGAAACCTTGCGCTGTGTATCTTACCCGCTCAGTCCGCCGAACGATTTCGAAAGCTGGGATGATATCGTCGCCAAGTACCCGCCCCTCGAGGAAAACGTGAAGCGTGATCCGGACGAGCTGGCCACGATTGTTTACACCTCCGGCAGCACCGGTCGCCCGAAGGGTGTGATGCTGAGTTTCAATAACATGGCGTTCGCCGCTGTTGGTGGTGCTGAAGTACTGGGTGTGGGTACGAAAGAGCGCATGCTTTCCTACCTGCCGCTGGCACACGTGTTCGAGCGTACTTATGTGGAGCTCGGGTCTATCTATTCCGGCTTCCAGGTTTATTTTGCCGATTCTCTGGATACCTTCGTTCAGGATCTTCAACGCGCTCAGCCGACCTTGTTCCTGTCTGTGCCGCGTCTGTGGGTAAAATTCCAGCACGGTGTGTTGCACAAGCTTCCGAAGGAAAAGCTGGAAAAACTGCTGAAAATTCCGTTAGTCAACAAACTGATCAAGAAGAAGGTGCTCAAAGGCCTTGGCCTGGACAAGGTGAAACTCGCGGGCAGTGGCTCTGCACCGCTTTCCGACGATGTGCTGGACTGGTATCGCGCCCTGGGCCTTGAGCTTCTTGAAGGTTACGGCATGTCTGAAAACTTTGCCTATTCTCACATGAATAAGCCGGGCCGTTCGCGCACAGGTTATGTGGGCGAAGCTGCCCCCGGCGTTGAGGTAAAAATCGGCGACGATGGTGAAATTCTGGTCAAGAGCCCGGCAACCATGGTGGGCTATTACAAGGACGAAGAGAAAACCAAAGAAACCTTTACCGAAGATGGCTTCCTGAAAACCGGTGACAAGGGCGAAATCGACGAAATGGGTCGCCTTAAACTGACGGGGCGACTCAAGGAGATCTTCAAAACCAGCAAGGGCAAGTACATTGCTCCGGCTCCGATTGAAAATCGCCTGATGTCTCATGATTCCGTTGAGATGGTCTGTGTTTCTGGTGCGAACCAGACTCAGCCTTTTGCTCTGGTGGTGCTCAGCGAGGAGATCCGTCCGAAAATGGCGGACGAGTCTTTCCGCAAAGAAATTGAGGAAAGCTTCAAGCAGCTGACCAAAGACGTTAACAAAACGGTCGACCCGCACGAGAAACTGGCGTTCATTGTGATTGTCAGCGATGAGTGGACCATTGAAAACAGCTTCCTGACGCCTACGCTCAAGCTTAAGCGCAACGTGGTTGAGGATGCTTATCTGGATAAGGTTGATGCCTGGTACGCCAAGCGTCAGCCGGTCATCTGGCAATAAGCCGCAATAACCGACATAAGTCGCATAGGGAAATGGTTGAGCAGTGCCTAAAATGGGTCATGTTTCAGGAGGAAATATGACCCAGTTAGGTCGCTTTCAAAAACGCATTAATGAAATTATTCCGCTGTCTGAGGCTCTGGGCGTCCGCCTGGAGTCTTTTGACGGCCATGCGCTGCTGGTCAGCGCCCCCCTTCAACCTAACCATAACCATCAGGGCACCGGCTTCGGTGGCAGCGTTTATTCCGTTGCGGTGGTATCTGCGTGGGGTCTGGTTGAACTTGTTCTGGGTGATCTTGGCCTGAAAGGTAATGTGGTGATTCAGGTGGGCGAGATTGAGCACCTGGAGCCCGTTACTTCCGATTTTTACGCACTTTGTCGTCTGCCCGGTGGCGAAGTTCCCGACCGCTTCCGCAAGAGCCTTGCCCGCCACGGTAAAGCGCGTCTTTCCCTGATCGCCGAGATCTACTGCGGTGAACCCTCAATGACTCCGTCCAGAGAACCCGCAGCAGTCTTCCAGGGCCGGTTTGTGGTGCAGGAAATACACTCGAAATTAGGCAATTGACCGGGTTTTCGCAATGGAACGGCTCATCAGTATGATCGGTATGATGCCCGCCAGAACAATCACCAGTGCCGGCAGGGCGCTTCTGGCCAGTTGTTCATCAGAGGCAAACTGGTAAACGTAGGTTGCCAGGGTCTCGAAATTGAAGGGCCTGAGAATCAGCGTTGCCGGTAATTCCTTCATCACATCAACAAACACGACCAGCGCAGCCGTTAGCAGTGTGCCCCTCAGCATCGGCAGGTGAACATAGATAAGTGTTCGCCCGGGCGTGTGGCCAAGGGATCGTGAGGCCATGTCCATGCTGGGTGTGATCTTCTGCAGTGCGCTTTCCACGCTGCCCGCCGAGACCGCTAGAAACCGAACGGTGTAGGCGAAAATCAAAGCAAATGCAGACCCACTGAGCAGCAACCCGCTGCTGAACCCGAAGGTGCTGCGCATAATGCTGTCGAGCCAGTTATCAAAACCGGCCAGCGGGACAATAACGCCCACGGCCAGGACCGCGCCCGGCATGGCGTAACCGAGGCTGGAGAGCCGCATCATCACCCGCATCCCCCGGGTATCGTGAAGCCGGCGGCTGTAAGCGAGGGTAACGCCGATAAACAAGGTGGTCAGCGCGGCCGTTCCGGACAGAAACAGGCTGTTGAGTGTGTTGCGGATAAACGTGTTGTTCCAGCTTTCATCAAAGTACTCCCAGGCGTACTGGCCCAGGGTGATGGCAGGTATCAGAAAGCCCAGGATTACTGGTGTCGCGCACACAAGGATGCAGACGAACTGGCGCGGCCGGGACATTGTGAAGCGGCGAATCGGGTTGCGGTTGTCGCGGGCTGCAAATTGTTGTTGTTTGCGCCGGGAATAGCGCTCCAGCGTCACCAGAATCACCACGAAGGTCAGCATGACTGTAGCGATCTGGGCGGCGCCACCAAGGTTGCCAAGGTTCATCCAGGTATCGAACAGACCAGCGGTGAGGGTCTGGACGGCAAAGAAATCGACGGTGCCGAAATCGTTCAGGGTTTCCATCAGCACCAGCGACAGGCCAACGGCGATGGCCGGCCGGGCAATGGGCAGAACCACCCGGAAAAACGTGCTGAGGGCCGAATGCCCCAGGCTACGGCTTACCGCAAACAGGGACGGCGACTGATCCATGAACGCAGCTCGCGCCAGCAGGTACACATAAGGGTAGAGCACCAGCCCGATCATCAGGGTGGCGCCTTCCACGGTGCGAATTTCGGGGAACCAGTAATCCGCTGCATTGTGCCAGCCAAACCACTCTCTCATTGTGGTTTGAACCGGCCCCGCGTAATCAAGAAGGCTGGTATAAACATAAGCGATGACATAAGCCGGAACCGCAAACGGCAGCAGCATCGCCCATTCGAAGAAGCGTCGCCCCGGAAATTCACACATGGTGACGGCCCAGGCGGTTGAAAGACCAATCACCAGCGTAATCGCAGCGACTCCGAGCATCAGTAACAGGGTGGTCCAGAGATATCGGGGCAGGGTGGTGTCAATCAGGTGAGGCCAGATATTGTCTTCTGGAAACAGCGCAAGGATCAGCACTGACAGCACCGGTAGCGCTACGATGGCCGTGGTAATGACGGCAGTGATTACCCAGTGCTTCGAGGTCCGCTTTGCCAACAAAGCCGGCCTGGCTTGTTTCTGGCTGACGGTGATCGCCTCGGACATGACGTTCCTTCAGTAGTGGCTTGGATTAGGGCAATATCGTAACGACGGGCAGATTCTAGTGCTGAGAGGGCAAGCCCGCAATGATTTGCGGGCTTTTGTGGTCTTTTATCAGTTGTCGTAATCCACTCGGTCGACCATGCGAACCGCTGCATTACGATGGTCAGCAATCTCCTGCAGAGAGAGGTTGTCCGGGTTGATTTCTCCCCACTCAGCAACAATACCGGACGGATCTACAGACGGATTGGCCGGGTACTCGGTATTTGCTTCAGCGTAGATTCGCTGGGCTTGCGGGGTTGAAAGGAACTCCATCAGGCGCAGAGCCTCTTCCCGGTTGGGTGAGCTCTTGGTAAGGGCAATACCACTGATATTGATGTGGGTACCACGGCCATCATTATTCGGGAAGACCAGACGAACGGATTCAGCGGCTTCACGCTGGTTCTCATCGTTCAGCATATTGCCGTAGTAGTAGCTGTTACCAATGGCAATATCGCATTCACCGGCATGGATCGCTTTGATCTGGTCCCGATCACCGCCCTGGGGCTTGCGCGCCAGGTTGTCTTTAACGCCTTCCAGCCACTGCTCGGCTTCTTCTTCACCATGGTGGGCAATCATGGAAGAGAAGAGGGCAATGTTGTAGGGGTGCTTGCCGCTGCGGGTGCAGATGCGGTCATTCCATTTGTCGTCGGCCAGGCCTTCGTAGGTTGTGATTTCGCCGGGCTCAACGCGCTCTTTGGACGCATAGATAAGGCGGCCACGGGTGGTCAGGGCGAACCATTTGCCTTCAGGGTGACGAAGATTTTCCGGAATGTTTTCTTCGAGAACCTCACTATCAACGCTCTGGACCAGATCGCGCTCGACCAGCTCGCTCAGGCGGGAGATGTCTACCGTCATGACCAGATCGGCGGGGCTATTGCGGCCTTCGCGATCCAGCCGTTCGGTCAGTCCTTTTTTCGCAAACACCACGTTGGTGCTGATCCCTGTTTCTTCCTTGAAAGCCTCAAGCAGCGGCTCAAGCAGGTAAGCCTGGCGGTAGGAATAGATATTGACTTCGTCGTCGGCACTGGCTGTCAACGGCATTGCCAGGGTGGCGGCGGTAAGGGCTGTGGCAAGTGTCATTCGAATCATAGTCGACCTTCACTGATCAAAATTGTGGCTGTTTAGGGTTTTATCAATAACCGGAACCATTCTCATTTGTGTTACGCCTATTGTCAAGATGGGGGTGCAAACTTCTTTTTGAAATAGTGCTATGCTTCGAAAGGCTATAAAAACTATGCAGAAAGCGGTGAGCGCCGGGACTATGGCTGAGAACGATCGACGTATACACTCTCGCACCGCGATGAGTGCGAAGGTAAAGGTTATTCACGAATCTCTTGGCGAATTCGTGTTCTCAACAAGAGATATCTCCGATGGTGGCGTCTTTATTGTGATTGATACCGAGCCTTTTGAGCCCACTATCGGCGACAAAATTCAGGTTCAGGTTCAGGGCCTTCCGGTTCCCGCGCCGGTTTTGGAGATGGTTATCGTCCGGAAAACCATTGACGGCTACGGCCTTCAGTTTGCCGACGAATAATAAAGCCGTGGGCTGGTGTTAACGCTTATCCTTCCTAACTTCTAAAAATCACTATTTTGGCAGGCATACTCACACCATGAATTCAGGAATCGCAAAGGGACTGATTGCAATCATTCCATTGTTACTGTCGGGTTGTGCGTCCTATTACACTCATTACGCCGTGTTTCCTGCAGAAAACTCTGAAGGGGAAAATCGGCAAATCAAGCTGACCTGGCAGACCGCTGATTACCCTGATTGGTGGTATGCAGACGACGAGTCCACACCCATCACCCTTGAGACCCAATGCAGCAGCCGTGAGTGGCGGATCGTTGACGGCACCCATTCCAGCGCAGCACAGAAGTCCTGTGCTCCGGGCATTCGCGCCTGTGGCTCCGGCAGTGAGGACCAGTTTTTGACCGCTGGAAGCCGAAATTTCGACGAACGCGCCTGCATGAGAATCAATCCAGCTGACCCCGACGCCCTCGTTACCGACATTTCATCCTCTTTGGAGTTGTTGGTGAGCTGTGGCCCCTTGCAGACCACCCGGCAAATCAGAGATGAATCCGAAAATGTGGATTACCTCCGGGCTTCGCCGGTTCCGTATACGGTTCATAGTCGCAAGGGCACGCGGGGCCGGCTTGACAGCAAACCGCCCGAGCTTGATGACTCCATTTGTGAGGACGAATAACGGGAAAAGTGTCGCCTGAGGCATGTGCTGAGCGTCACAACACTACAATTTGTTGCTCATTGATTGTTAGGGTTACCGTCTGTGCTCTTTAGGTTACTTGCTACTACAAAAATGTAATGGACTCTGGCCGGGACTTCCCCACAATGGAAGTGTGGAATGGTGAATGCGCAGAGGTGCCTTATGGGAGTCCAGCAGAAAAAAGTATTTGTACACGATCTGGAATTGGGCATGTTTGTGTCTGATCTGGATCGCCCTTGGCACCAGACCCCGTTCCCTATTCAGGGTTTCTATATCCGTTCCCAGGACGATATCCGCGCGCTGACCTCTCACTGCAAATGGGTGTCGGTGGACGTTATTGAAAGTCGTGATAAGGTTGACGCTCCGAAAGATGGCAAGTTCGTCTTCGGGCGGACCCGGTCTATGAACGACCGGAAACGGCAGGAAATCAAACTGCCTCCGCTGAATATCCGGGAACCTGTCCATCACCAGGCGGTAACGTCACTGCGCAAAGAGTTGAAAGTGTCCCGCAAACTGATGATGGATGCGGAGACGGCGCTTCATCGGGTGTTCCAGAGTGTTCAGGAAAATCGGCTGCCGGACCTGACAGATGTTGCCAAAGTAACCCGCAATATGGTGTCCAGTGTCATCCGGAACCCGGATGCGGTTCTCTGGCTCAGTCGCACCCGTCAGCACGATGATTTCACCTACCAGCACGCTCTGAACACGGCTGTGTGGGCACTGATCTGTGGCCGTGAGCTAGGGCTGAATGAAGGTCTGCTGAGCCATCTGGGCATGGGCTGCCTGCTGTCGCAGGTCGGCAAGCTGAAGCTGCCGGAGTCCATGCTGGAAAATGAAGGGCGACTGGATTCTGAAGACTACGCGCTGTATCGCACCTACGTTGAAAAAGGCGTTCATAGCCTCAAGGAAACCGGCGTGTCCCGTGCTGTGCTGAGCGTCGTGCAGAATCATCGTGAGCGACATAACGGTTCAGGCTTTCCCGAAGGCCTTCTGGGCGACAGAATTTCATTGCTGGGTAAAATTGCAGGGCTAGCCGAATATTTTGAATCTCTTGTGAGTCCGAGGACGCAGTCGGAAGCAATGACACCCGCTCGCGCGGTGAGCCTGCTTTACGATCTTCGCAACATTGAGTTCCAGGATGACCTGGTTCAGAAGTTCATTTCTGCTGTTGGGGTGTATCCCACAGGCAGTCTGGTGGAACTGAACGATGGTCGGCGGGGTGTTGTGGTGTCGCATTCACCGGAACGTCGGCTCTGGCCCAAAGTGATGGTGATGACGGACCAGGCTCACAAGCCGCTTAAAACGGCCAGAATCTTTGATCTTGCGAAATACAACGCAGGTAAGGCCTCGGAAGAGGCTATGTCGATTATGGAATGCCTGCCTATCGGAACCGACGGCCTTTACCCGGAGCACTATGACGTGACCGGAGCGGAGACCCGCTGGGGATTGTCCAGAATGCTCGGGGCCTGATCAGTTAACAATCACCCGCAATGATTTCTTCACCCAGCGATAAGTGTCGCTGGGTTTGAAGTTCACAAGAATTTCCGCTTCACTGCCTGAATCACCCACCAGAAAATAATCTACTGACGCTGATTGCCAGCCGAATGAATGTACGGCTACATCCTGGTCGCGAGTGCTGATGGCTTCGATATCCGCCAGTTCAGGCGTGCCGGCGATTTTTCTGACGTTCACGGTTTTGATGGATGTGTCGGATTGGGGGAAGTCAGCGACAAATTCATTCAGGTAATAGCGGATGCCGAGTTGAGTCGTGAGTATGTCCAGCTCCCGGGTCAGGTAGCTTTCTGCCGTTTCCACATCCGCGTCGTCAATGGTGCGAATCGATTTCAGAATGCGATCCCGTTTTGACTGGAGGTCTTCGCTGTATTCAACGTCTTCTACCCGGTCCTCGGGGTCTTCCGGCCTCGGGAGTGCATTATCGATCATCTCCTGAGTGGGTGGGTCTTCACAGAGCTCATCGCCCGGCGGATAGAAACAGATTTCGGCGAGCAGCTGGTTCGCCGGGGAGAGGGTGTCGTCATTCTCGAACGCGAATTCACCCCGGGACACAGTGAAATCAATCGGGTCAGAAATCAGCGGCAGGGCGGCATTCAGTTGTTCGATAACCCGCTGCCGGATCTCGACGCCTTCGTCGTTATTTGTCCTCAGTCTCCAGTTAAGCGCAAGCAGGAATCGGGTGAGGTTCATAACCGAATCGGAACTCTCAATCAGTTGCTGCTCGGTGATTCGATGGCTTTGCAGCCCCTCATCTGAAGTGCCGGCAATTTTCAGCGCCTCCCGCTCGAAAGTGAAGAATTCCAGAGGTGTGACAACGGGTTCTACGGGTACTCCGGTGACCAGCTCCAGGTTCCCCACCGAGAGGCTGAGCGTTTCTCCGGGGAAATATCGGTATTGGCCTTTGTCCCCAGTGGTGCCGCTTCGGCTGGCGGTCTGGTAGGACAGCCCGGAAATACCTGTTGGCGTGATTTTGCCCGCTTTCGATCCGTCGCCACCGCCGCTGCCATCACCGTCTAGACAGCCAACCATGAGCAACGCGGACATCAGGAGAAAAGAGGCTGTTTTCAGGTGAACGGATTTCATGGTGGCGCGTACATCCCTGCTTCAGATCGTGCGGCAGGCCCTGTAAAGAGTCGCCGCAGGACCGATTGTAAATTGTTGTAACCGGCATTATAGGGGTGGGCGCCCGGCCATATCGGGAAACCTGTCGCAGTTTGGGCTTTTCATTGGTGATGGCAAACATCCGGCCGTACTTGAATTTTCCCGATCCGGGCGCCACCTAAGGTTCTTCCTGATCCGGTTTGAAATGGAATGGCTATGACCAACGCACTCGAAATAGAGAATCTTGTAAAAACCTACGGAGATGGCTTTGCTGCTGTAAAAGGCATCAACCTCAATGTGGCCCAGGGCGACTTCTTTGCTTTGCTGGGGCCAAACGGCGCGGGTAAGTCCACCATCCTGGGGATTGTGTGTTCTCTGGTGAACAAAACCTCCGGCAAGGTCCGGGTGTTCGGCTCCGATATCGATACCCACCGGTCCGACGCAAAAATGAATCTGGGCGTAGTTCCGCAGGAATTCAATTTCAATCAGTTCGAGAAGGTCTTCGACATTGTCACCACTCAGGCCGGCTACTACGGGATTCCTCTAAAAAAAGCGGCCGTGTCTGCTGAAAAATACCTGCGGCAACTGGGCCTGTGGGATAAGCGTGATTCCCCCGCCCGCGCGCTTTCCGGCGGGATGAAGCGCAGGCTGATGATTGCCAGGGCGCTGGTGCATGAGCCCAGGCTGCTGATTCTTGATGAGCCCACGGCGGGCGTTGATATCGAGCTACGTCGTTCAATGTGGACGTTTCTCGAGGAAATGAACCGCAAGGGTACCACCATCATTCTGACTACCCATTACCTTGAAGAAGCCGAGGCTCTGTGTCGGAACATCGCCATCATTGATCATGGCAAGATTCTGAAGCACACCAGCAAACGCGACCTTCTTCAGCAGCTCAGCGTTGAAACCTTTGTTCTGGATACAGACATAGCGCTGACGGCGGCGCCAGAACTGGGCAACTTCGACTGTCGTCTGAGCGAAGAGGGAGCACTGCTGGTGGACGTTCAGAAAGGACATAGCCTTAACGGGATGTTTATTGAGCTTGAGCATCAAGGCATCAGGGTGGTGAGCATGCGAACCAGGTCGAACCGGCTGGAAGAGCTTTTCCTGCGCATGGTTGAAGACAATGCCCAACAGCCCGAATCGGTCGGGGAGGGCGCCTCATGAAAACCGAAGCAATGATAACTGCTTTTAACACCATTGTTTTAAGAGAAGTGCGTCGGTTCACCCGGATCTGGCCGCAGACACTGCTACCGCCTGCGGTTACCATGACCCTGTATTTCATCATTTTCGGGAATCTGATCGGTTCCCGCATAGGCGAGATGGGCGGTTTTGACTACATGGCGTTCATCGTTCCCGGCCTGATCATGATGGCGGTGATTACCAGCTCCTACGCCAATGTGGTGTCGTCTTTCTTCTCCATGAAGTTTCAGCACAGCATCGAAGAATTGCTGGTTTCCCCAGTACCCAACTGGGTCATCCTGGCCGGTTATGTGGCCGGCGGTATGGCCCGGGGTCTTGGTATCGGCCTGATCGTCACGCTTGTGTCGCTGGCGTTTACCGACCTGTCGATTCACAACCTGCCCATGGTGGTGATAACGGTGTTCCTGACGTCGGCCCTGTTTGCGGTTGGCGGTTTCATCAACGCCATGTTGGCCACCAAGTTTGACGATATCTCCATTGTTCCGACCTTCGTGCTGACTCCGCTGACGTACCTTGGCGGTGTTTTCTACTCCATCGATCTGCTGCCGGCGTTCTGGCAGGGCGTGTCCATGATTAACCCGATCCTGTATATGGTGAATGGGTTCCGCTATGGCATTCTGGGTGTTTCGGACGTCAACCCGTTTATTGCGCTGGGGATGATTCTGGTGTTTATTACCATCCTGTCTGCGGTGGCGCTTCGAATGCTTGATCGCGGCAAGGGTATTCGTAGCTGATTCTGAGCCCCGGGGGCCGTTTATGTCTTTGATCGACGCACCATTGGGAAAGTCCAGCGAATACCCGGACAGCTATGATCCGACGCTGCTGTTCCCGATCCCCCGTGATGTTAACCGGCGACGGATCGGCCTGGAGGATGGTCGCTGGCCCTGGTTTGGTGAGGATCTGTGGCAGAGCTGGGAGATTTCCTGGATCCGGCCTGACGGTGTGCCTGCGGTTGCCTGGGCTGAAATATTCGTGCCAGCGGCTTCGCCATCGATTGTTGAATCGAAATCCATGAAGCTGTATCTGAATTCCCTCAATCAGGCAGTGTTTTCATCCGCTGAGCGGGTCAGTGAGGTCATTGCTCAGGATCTGTCCAGCGTCAGTGGCGCCTCGGTTTCGGTAAAACTGCACAGTGTTGATGAAGGCGTCAGGCTGACAGGTCGGCCTGAAGGGTTTGTGCTGATCGATGATGAGCCGCTTGAAGGCGTCGAATACGAGTATCAGCCGGACGTTCTGGCAGTGGCCTCGCAAGAGCCGGTAACCGAACGCCTTTGCTCGCACCTGCTGAAAAGCAATTGCCCGGTTACCGGTCAGCCGGACTGGGCGACGCTGCTGGTGGAGTACACCGGGCCTGCCATCGAAAGGGCGTCATTACTGCGGTATGTCGTCGGTTTCCGCCAGACCCAGGATTTCCACGAGCACTGTGTGGAAACGATTTTCACGGATCTGATGGCAAGGTGTCGGCCGGAACATCTGACGGTTTGTGCACGGTACACAAGGCGGGGCGGGTTGGATATCAACCCGCTGAGAAGCACCATGCCGGATGCCCCATTCGGGCCGAGGCTGATCCGGCAGTGATTATTCTTCTTCCCGCCGGAGCCGGTCGGCCGCGTCTTCAAGGGCACAGAGGATGGTTTCCCGCTCCCGCTCGGTGATCTTGTCCGAATCCAGGTACATGGCAAAACCACTGTGCTCGTGTTCCATAAAGCTGCGATTAGGGCCCATGTCACGGCGGAAATCCACCACTTCATAGATGGGCACAGGCCGACCAAAGCCTTTGACGGTGATCTCGCCCTTGTCGCGACACATGATCCGGTCCTTGATCAGCGAGAAGGTTTCGTAGGAAACCAGAATTTCGCCCGGTTCTGCCAGGGACTCCAGGCGGCTTGCCAGGTTCACTTCCTTGCCGATAATGGTGTAATCCATACGGTTCTCGGCACCAAAGTTACCGACAGTGGTGTAGCCGGTACTGATGCCCATGCGAATTTCCAGTGGCGTCTTGATGCCTTGGCTCCGCCATTTCTGACGCATGATCTTCATGTGCTTGCGCATATCAATCGCCATGGACACGCACGAAAGCGCGTCCTGCTTCTGGCCCTGGCTGGTGGGGTCGCCGAAGAAAATCATGATGGAGTCGCCGACGAACTTGTCGATGGTGCCTCCGTATCTGAGCGCGACTTCCGACATCTCGTTGAAGTAGTGATTCAGCAATTCGGTCAGAGCCTCGGGCTCCATTTCTTCTGACAGATCTGTAAATCCCTTGATGTCGGAAAAGAAAACCGCGAGTTTCTTGCGCTGGGTTTCCAGGCGGACGTCCCGCTCGCCGGTAAAAATGGATTGCCACACCTGGGGTGACAGGTACTTGGACAGTTTGTGGGACAGTGCAATCGACTGTTCCCGCTGGTTCTGGATCTGGGTTTTCGCCGTCATCAGTGCGCGCGCCTGCTGATGGGAATAAAATGCCGTAACACAGATATAGGAACCCGTGGCGAGAATCGAGACAATGCTGGTAGCCAGCGGTGACTGGGGCGAGGGTGCTATTCCGACGATTGACACGGCGGCCGCGGCAGAGCCGATCGCGATCAGACTGCCGAAAACCCATTGGCGTACACCGCCAATGATCAGACAGCTGAACATCAGCATCAGCAATACGGATATTGAGGGGATGACAACCAGACCTATGGAGCCAATAAAACCGCCACCAACGGCACAATCCGCCAGCAGCATTTTCTGTCTTATGCGAGCAGAATGGCGCAGAAATGTGCGGCGGGTAAGCTGATGAGCGACATGAGGCCAGACCAGCGCCGCCGCCAGAGTCCAGATCATCCAGTCGGCGAACAGGCCCTGGGCGAGTCCTGCCGCAATAACGCTGCCCGTTGCCGTGTAGGCCAGAATTCTGCCGTTGTAGTCCGGCATGGGGGGAATGGCCACCGGATTATTCTGGGCGTCCAGAACAGCGCTTTTACTGGCAGTGGAACCTGTGCTCCGGAGGTCTACGGGTGCATTCATTATTCAGAATCTGAGGTGGCTGATCGATGGTTTTTTTGTTAGAAGACAGTACGACTAAAGACTAACAGCAAACCCCTTGTGTCACAATTCACAAAAAGCGAGACGTTATGACAGCAGTAATGGATGCGCTCCTTAACCGGTCTTCCGAACCCAGGCTTGGGAACCCGGCGCCGGACCAGCAGACTCTCGATAACGCTTTTGCCTGCGCGGCAAGGGCGCCGGACCATGCGCTGCTGCGTCCCTGGCGATATCTGGTGATTGAAGGCGAGGGGCTGGAAGCGCTGGGCGAGCTGTTTGTGTCCACCTGTGGGCCAGAGGCTTCAGAGAAAGAGCGAGACAAGTTGCTTCGGTCCCCTCTGCGGGCCCCCATGATCGTTGTCGGTGTTGCCTGCCATCAGCCTCACCCCAAAGTGCCTGAGCGGGAACAGATCATGTCAGCAGCCGTTGGTATGGGGTATATGCTGCTGGCACTCCAATCTGCCGGGTTTGGTGCTATGTGGCGCACTGGCGCCATCGCACATCATCCGGTTGTGACTGAAGGGCTGGGGCTGGCCAGCGATGAGCAGATCACCGGTTTTCTCTATGTCGGAACGGTGGTCAGCGAAAAGCCTGGCGTTCCACGCCCGGCCCCGTCCTCCTTTGTGAGCCGCTGGCCTACCTGATCCAATCAGGCGCCGGCCGCCGGTCTTTCCTCCCGGAGTATCCTGAGGAAAGCTTTTGCCGCTTGCCGCTCCTGCCATTGGCCGCTTTTACCGCCCGACCCCCGCCCAGGCCAGTCTTTTGCGTACCTCCACTAAACTGGCATCTTGATTGCTTTGTCCTGTTCAAAGCGGATAACCGGCAATCACCAGTGTGCCGGTACGCTCAGGATCTGGAGGCATTATGGCTATTTCCCTGGACAGCGCATTGGGAATTCATCAACCGGCACTTGAAGCGCGGATAAAGCGGGCAGAAGTGCTGGCCAACAATCTCGCGAATGCGGATACGCCGGGCTATAAAGCCAGGGACATCGATTTCAGCGCGATGATGCAGAAGGCAAAACAGGAGTTGAGCGGCCTGGGAATGGAAAAAACCCATGACCAACATATGGACACCTCTTCCATGGCCCCGGATAGCGAACTGCTCTACCGCGTACCGCACCAGCCTTCGGTAGACGGTAATACCGTTGATACCCAGCAGGAGCAGAGCCGGTTCATGCGTAACGCGATGGAATACCAGGCCAGTTTCCAGTTTCTGAACGGCAAAATTTCGGGTCTTAAAAAGGCCATTTCCGGTCAGTAAACGGGCCGCGATTCATTGAATAAGGAACATCATCATGTCTCTGGGTAGCATTTTTGACATCGCGGGTTCCGGTATGACGGCCCAGTCACTGAGGCTGAACACAACCGCATCCAACATCGCCAATGCTGAAACAGCCAGTTCCAGCACTGGCGAGACCTATCGCGCCCGTAAGCCGGTTTTTGCGGCCATTCAGCAATCGATGCTGAACCCCTCACAGCAGGGGTTGGCGTTCGCCAGTGATGAGGGCCCGGGCGCCGGTGTTCGGGTTGAAGGTATTGTCGAAAGTGACGCGGAGCTTCAGATGCGCTACGAGCCGGATCATCCGGCCGCCAACGAAGACGGTTATGTGTTCTACCCCAACGTGAACGTGGTGGAAGAAATGGCAGACATGATGTCGTCTTCCCGCAGCTTTCAGATGAATGTGGACATCATGAACAGCGCCAAGTCGATGATGCAGCGCATCCTGACCCTGGGTCAGCAGTAATCGAACGAGGAATTTATTATGAGTGTCATCAACCCGGCTAACGCCCCGGATGTACTGAGCAAGTACCGTCTGGGTCAAGAGCAGACCGGCAACAGCAATGAGCTTGGCAAGAACGAGTTTATGGAGCTGATGATTGCGCAGCTCAAGAATCAGAATCCTCTTGAGCCCCAGAACAACGGCGAATTCATCTCGCAGCTTGCCCAGTTCAGTTCACTGGAAGAGATGCAGAGTCTTTCGGGCAGCGTTGACGATGTGGCCAGCCAGTTCCGCTCGACCCAGGCGCTTCAGGCCTCTGCGATGGTGGGGCGGACCGTTCTGGCGCCATCTGGCATCGGGGTGCTTGGCGCTGCTGGTGAGATTTCCGGCAATATTGAAGTGCCGGCCACGACCTCCGGGTTGCGGGTGTCTATCGAGAACCAGGCCGGCGAAAGAATACGTCAGATGGATCTGGGTTCTCAGCAGGCCGGTGTCACCGGGTTTGATTGGGATGGTAAGGACGGCAACGGCAACAGTTTGCCACCTGGGCCTTATCGCATCGTTGCGGAAGCTTCCTACCCGGATGGCCAGCAACAGCTTGGCACCATGGTCAGCGCAAATGTTGACAGCGTGTCGCTGGGGCAGGGTGGCAGCGTGACGCTGAACCTGGCGGGCATGGGTTCGATTGCTTTGTCGGACGTGAAGCAGATTAACTGATACCGGAATACATCTAGAGGTGAAGTATGGCTTTCAACACGGGTCTTAGTGGATTAAGGGCAGCGTCGGTCGACCTGGACGTAACCGGTAACAATATCGCGAACGCCAGTACCGTCGGTTTCAAGGGCAGCAAAGCCCAGTTCGGCGACCTTTACGCCAGCGGCTTTCTCAGTGGCGGAAATAACCCGGTGGGGGATGGTGTTCGGGTGCAGGACGTCAAACAGTCGTTCAGTCAGGGTAATATCAGTTTTACCGACAATGGCCTGGACCTGGCGATCAACGGCGATGGCTTTTTCACACTGAGCAACGGCGGTGAAACCCGTTATTCGCGGGCGGGCCAGTTCGGTGTCGACAAGGAAGGATTTATAACCAACAGCGAAGGCATGCGGGTGCAGGGCTTTACCGCCGATGAAGACGGGAATCTGTCAGGGGTACGCGGCGACCTTCAGATTGAGTCCGGAAACCTGGCGCCCCGTCGCACCACTGAATTGCAGTCAGATTTGAACCTGGATTCGCGGGAGTCGGTTCTTGAGCGGCGGGTTGCGGATATGGGCGACTTTACAGCAGCGCCACCGGCGACAGGTTTCCCCCAGGAAACCTTCGAGATTACCTATGACGACGGCTCCGTTGTCACTGCAAACGTTAATCCGGGCAACATTGCCAATTATTCAGCAGCGGACCTGGTCGACGTTCTCAACGGTCCCGACGGGCTGTCTGCTTCTGCTACAACTCAGTATGAAGGGATCAGTGAAGCGGACCTGAACACCGCGATAGCCGCCGGCAACTTTCAGTTTGACCTGGCTGTGGGCAATGTGTCGGTGCCGGTGAGTACCGTCGGCGTAACGGATGCGGCCTCACTGGTTACCGCGATCAACGATGCTCAGGCACCGACGATTTCAGCCTCACTGGTGGGCGGCAATCTGCGCCTGATTGATAACCGTGGGAATAACCTCTCGGCGGGGTTTACAAGTGACGGCCCGGACCAGGCCCCGGAAACGACAGTCGGTACCGTGAGACCGCAGGCAGACCGTGAAATATTAGACGTAGCATCTAGCGCCGGCACCACCAATCTGACGGATGCCTGGGATTCGCGTTCAATCAATATCACTAACCAGTTCAATGCGGACGATCAGCGCACCTATAACCACGCTACCGCAACCACGATCTTTGACAGCCTTGGCAACTCTCACGAGGTCAGCCAGTTCTACGTCAAGCAGCCGCCACCTGGCAATGGCGTTGGTGTCAGTGAATGGTCGGTTTATCTCCAGATCGGCGGCGAATTTGTAGGCAATACCGGAACCAATCCGTATCAGGCGCGGTTCGATCAGGACGGCAACCTGCAATCTATTAACGGTGACCCGGACGGCGAAATCGTGATTGACGACTGGGTGCCCAGGAACGCCGACGGTACGCCAAACGGAGCCGATGGCCCGCCCGCGCCAGGAAGCACCATAACCACGCCGATCCCGGACCCGCCCACAACTTCGGCGTTGGTGCTCAACCTGTCCGATACAACTCAGTACGGCAGTGAGTTCGGGGTGACGGACCAGCAGCAGAACGGTTTTACCACCGGTCGTCTGTCCGGGCTGGATGTATCCGGCGAGGGTGTGCTTTTTGCTCGCTATACTAACGGTCAGTCCAAGTCACTGGGGCAGGTAGCGCTGGCGTCCTTCAGCAACACTAATGGGTTGTCCCCGGTAGGGGAGACCTCTTGGGTGGAGACCTTCGAATCCGGCCAGCCGATCATCGGCGCACCGGATACCGGGACACTTGGCTCGATCAAGGCCAGCTCCATAGAGGAATCCAACGTCGACCTTTCGGCAGAGCTGGTGAACCTGATTATTGCCCAGCGTAACTATCAGGCCAACGCCAAGACTATTGAAACCTCCGATGCGGTTACCCAGACCATTATCAACCTCAGATAACCGATAAAACCAAAGATGGCATAACTCCTGCAGGAATAGCGGTAGAAGACTGGAAACAGTCAAAATTCCGGCAGGAGTTTTCCCATGGATAAAGCCCTTTTTATCGGAATGTCCGGCGCCAAGCAGAACATGCTGTCCCAGCGCGCCCACGCCAACAACCTGGCTAACGTCAGCACCACCGGTTTCAAGCGTGACTTTGCCCAAGCCCGCAGCATGCCTGTATACGGTGAACATCATCCTACCCGCGCTTACGCAATGGCCGAGAGGCCAGGTACCGACCTGTCTGCCGGGGCCCTGATGGACACCGGCCGCAAGCTGGACGTGGCCGTCGATGGCGACGGCTGGCTGGCAGTCCAGAATCAGCAGGGGGAGGAAGTGTTTACACGCTCCGGAGGCCTGCAAGTTGATGTGAACGGGCTGGTCCGTCTTTCCAGCGGCGAGATGGTGATGGGGAACGGTGGCCCCGTTGCGCTTCCCCCATTTAATAATGTTCAGATTGGCAGCGACGGCACCGTCTCGGTGGTGCCTGTCGGTGGGCCGCCAGATCAGCTTGTTGAGGTGGACCGTCTCAAGTTGGTGAGTCCGCCCAGAGAAGCCCTGGAAAAGGGGCTGGACGGATTCATTCGCCGTAAGGCCGATCAGGCCATTGATGGCCCCGAACCCCCCGATGCCGCACAGCGCATTGCCTCGGGGTTTCTGGAGAGCTCCAACGTGAACGCGGTGGAAGAGATGATTTCAAATCTTCAGCTTTCCCGCCAGTACGAAATGCAGGTCAAGGTTATGACCACTGCCAACGACAATTCCGAGGCATCGGCACGACTGTTGCAGAACCTCTGATACACCTTATGAATATCGGCTTCACGGGGGCCAAAGCGGCAAAATCTGGCCGTCCGGAATTCGCAGCGGCAAGGAGACAATGACATGAATGCAGCACTTTGGATCAGCAAAACCGGCTTGGCCGCTCAGGACACCAATATGGCCACGATCTCCAACAATCTGGCCAATGTTAATACCACCGGTTTCAAGCGGGACCGGGCGGTATTCCAGGATCTGTTGTACCAGATCGATCGTCAGCCAGGCGGCCTGAATACCCAGAATTCCGAGCTGCCATCCGGGCTGCAACTGGGCACCGGTGTGCGGATTGTGGGCACTGCCAAGCAGTTCTCCCAGGGCAACCTCGAAGTCACGGAGCAGCCTCTGGACCTGGCGGTCAACGGCCGCGGCTTCATGCAGATTCTGATGCCGGATGGCCAGATTGCTTACACCCGGGACGGTCAGTTTCAGCTCAATGCTGATGGCGAGATCGTGAACCCGGCCGGGAACACCCTTGAGCCCAACATCACCGTGCCGGAAAACGCCACCAACATCACCATCGGCAAAGACGGCACTGTATCCGCCGTCACTGACGACCAGGCGTCACCGCAGAACATTGGCCAGATCACGCTGGTGGATTTCATCAACCCCCAGGGGCTTCAGGCTATTGGTAACAACCTGTTCAAGGCTACCAACGCCAGTGGCGACCCGGCCGAAGGCGAGCCCGGTCGAGCAGGCCTTGGCTCGCTGGAGCAGGGTATGGTTGAGTCATCCAACGTTCAGGTGGTGGAAGAACTGGTCAACATGATCACGACTCAGCGCGCCTACGAGATGAACTCGAAGGTGGTGTCTGCTGCTGACCAGATGCTCCAGTTCATTACGAATAACATCGGCTAGGCCTGAGTGGCCGCCGGGGGGAATGTCATGAAGCACAGTATCCTTGAGAAATACAGCTTGTCACGACTCGGCACATCGCTTCTGGTGTCCGGGCTGGTGATGCTGCAGGGCTGCACGGCAATGAGCCGTGAGCGGCCTGTGCCGGACGACCCATACTATGCCCCGGTGCGTGCCGAAACCATGATGCAGAACGACCCGCATTCCGGCGCGATTTTTCAGCCGTCAAGGAACTATAGCCTTTACGGCGATACCGTGGCTTTGAATGTTGGGGATGTGTTGACGGTTGAGCTTGAGGAATCCACCCAGGCAAGCAAGAACGCCGAGAGCAGCATTACTAAAGATACTGATATTTCGTTGCCTAACCCGACGGTTCTGGGCCGTGCCAACTTTGATCTGGCAACGGACGTGAACGTGGAGCGTGATTTCCAGGGCGCGGCAGATGCGGATCAGAGCAACAGCCTGAACGGCAGCATAACCGTTACCGTGACCGAGGTTCTGCCCAATGGGGTTCTGCGGATCCGTGGCGAAAAATGGCTGTCGCTGACCAATGGCGACGAATACATTCGCCTGACCGGCATGGTGCGCCCTCAGGACATTTCACCGGACAATGTGGTCACGTCGAACCGGATTGCGGACGCCCGTATCGCCTACGGTGGCACCGGCGATTTTGATCAGGCAAACCAGATGGGATGGCTGCCCCGGTTCTTCAACAGCGAGTGGTTCCCGTTATGAAAACACTTCGGCTAATAATTGCGCTGATTGCGCTGTCGGTTGTAGCGGCTCCGGTGCTGGCGGATCGCCTTAAAGATCTCGCACGTATCAAAGGCGTGCGCGACAATCAGCTTGTGGGCTATGGCCTGGTGGTGGGCCTGGACGGCACCGGTGATTCTGCACCGTTTACCAATCAGACATTCCGAAACATGATGGATCAGTTCGGCGTGACGTTGCCGCCGGGCGTGAATCCCGGGCTCAAGAACGTGGCCGCCGTTACCGTAACTGCAAGCCTGCCGCCTTTTGCCAAGCCCGGTCAGGGATTGGATATCACCGTGTCCTCAATCAGCAACGCCGACAGTCTGCGTGGCGGGACTCTGCTGATGACGCCGCTCAAGGGCGTTGACGATAAGGTCTATGCCATGGCCCAGGGCAGCCTGCTGGTCGGGGGGTTTAGCGCAAGCGGTGCTGACGGGTCGCGAATTACGGTAAACATTCCCAGTGTCGGGCGGATTCCCAATGGCGCAACCATTGAGCGGGAAGTGCATTCGCCGTTTACTGAAGGCGACACGATCACCTTCAATCTGTTGCGTCCGGATTTCACCACGGCCCGACGGGTGGTTGAAGAGATTAACAATGCGCTCGGCCCGGATATGGCCTACGCCCATGATGCCACATCGATATCTGTCAGGGCTCCTCGCGACCCCTCCCAGCGTGTCAGTTTTCTTTCGATTCTGGAAAACATGACCGTTGAGCCTGCTGAAGACGCCGCCAAAGTGGTGATTAACAGCCGCACCGGCACCATTGTGGTGGGCAAGAACGTGCAGGTAACGGCCGCTGCCGTGACCCACGGCAATCTGACGGTGACCATTCAGGAAAACCCTGAAGTGGAGCAGCCCAACCCGTTCACCGATGCGAATGCAGTGATTGAGCCCAACACCCAGATCGCCATTACCGAAGAACCTGCTCGCATGTTCCAGTTCGGCCCCGCGGTCACACTGAACGAGATTGTCCAGGCCGTGAACCAGGTAGGCGCGGCGCCGGGGGATGTTATGGCGGTGCTGCAAGCGCTGAAACATGCCGGCGCGCTGCGTGCCGAGCTGATTGTGATATAGGTGCCATGATGCAGGATTTCAGTCTTCAGAAAGCCCAGGTATACAACGATTTTGAGGGTCTTAACGCCCTCAAGACCCAGGCGCGCACGGACAAAAAAGGTGCTCTGATTGAGGTGGCCAAGCAGTTTGAAGGCCTGTTCCTGTCTGAAATGGTGAAATCCATGCGAAAGGCCGGTGATGTGTTCGCCGAGGGTAACTTGCTAAACAGCAAGCAGTCCGAATTCTATCGGGAAATGTTCGATGACCAGCTCAGCCTGACCCTGTCGCAAAAGCAGGGGACGGGTCTGGCCGAGGCGCTTGTCCGCCAGTTGAGCCGTCAGATTCCTGGTATGAATGAGGAAGGCAATCCGATGGCGGCTCACAAGAGCGATCTTAATGATTACGATCGTAGCCTGCCGGTACTGTCAAAGCGTTTGCCGGACCAGGTAAAAGAGGTAAACCGGGTCGCTGAGTCAGTCAGTTCGTCAGCCCCCGATCCGGCTCCGGAAGCTTTGCCTGAGCGCTTTGAGTCGCCGCAGGATTTCGTGCGTCAGCTATTGCCTCTGGCGGAACGTGCAGCAGAATCCAGTGGCATCAATCCACGGGTCATGATTGCCCAGGCGGCGCTTGAGACCGGCTGGGGGCGCCACATGATCAAGGGCGAGGCGGATTCGCCCAGCTTTAACCTGTTCGGCATCAAGGCAGACCAGCGCTGGTCCGGCGAATCCGTGGATATCGCAACCACCGAATTCCGTGAAGGTGTGCCGCTGAGCGAGCGTGCATCCTTCCGGGCATATCCGGACTATGAAAGCAGCTTCCGGGACTACGTGTCGTTCCTGGAATCCAACCCGCGCTATAAACATGTGCTGGAAGCTGCAGATGATCCGGATCAGTTTGCTCGCGGACTACAAGAGGCCGGGTATGCCACCGACCCTGACTACGGCGAGAAAATACGCCGGATTCTGAATACCGACACCATGGGCGTATTGTCCATGGGCGCTAGCGGTGCTGAGGAGTAATGTTATGGCAGGCTTAATCAATATTGGTCTGACCGGCGTACTGGGCCACCAGGCCGCACTGAACACGACCGGTAATAACATTACTAACGCCAATACCCCCGGGTATAGCCGTCAGGAAGTACAGTTTGAGACCCAGGCTGGCCGCAACACCGGTGCCGGGTATATTGGTTCTGGTGTTCAGGTTACCGATATTCGAAGGCTGGCCAATGAATTCCTGACTCAACAAGTGCGGGAAGACAGCGCCTTGTTTGGCGAGCAGAATGCCCTGAATTCAGAGTTGTCCCGGCTGGATAATCTTCTGGGCGGAAACTCGACGGGCCTGAGCAACGCCCTGAACAACTTTTTCTCCAGCTTGCAGAATGCGGCGGAAGATCCCACATCGTTGCCACAAAGACAGTTGGTGCTCAGCGAAGCCCAGCAGATCATTAATCGGTTCCAGGGCATCAACAACGAATTCGTGCAGCAGCGGGAATCCATCAAGACTCAAATGCAGCAGGGCGTTACAGATGCGAATGCCCTGATCCAGAGTATCGCAGATCTGAACCGTTCAATTGCAGAATCCCCCGGGCTTGCTCAGGGCCGGGAGCCGAACGCGCTGCTGGATCAGCGCGACGAAAAGCTTCGCCAGCTCTCTGAAATTGTCAGCATACGTGTGCTTCAGACGGACGGCAGTCAGGTGAACGTGTCGCTGCAAAACGGGCAGGCGCTAGTGCTGGACTCGACGGCTTCAAAACTTGGCACCCGGGACAATTCAGAAGATCCCAATTATCTGGAATTCACGCTGAGCAGTGGCGGGCGAACTCTGAGTGTTGATGAGCAGATTACCGGCGGCAAGCTGGGCGGCCTGAAGCGTTTCCAGGAGGAAGGCCTGCGCCCGGCGGCGGCAGAATTAGGGCGCATTGCCATCGCATTGTCGGGTTCGATAAACCGCCAGCACGAGATCGGAATGGATCTTGAGGGCGACCTGGGCGGTGCGTTTTTCTCGGATATTAACAGTCAGGCGGCTCAGCGGGGCCGGGTGATTGCCAATGCCAACAACAGTCCGCCGGGCGATGCCCAACTGGCGGTCGAAATTATCGACAGTTCTGCGCTGCAGGGCGGCAGCTGGTCTCTGCGCTTTGGCGGCGACGGCAGAAATTTTGAAGTGGTTGATCGCGCCACCGGCGACGTTGTCAATCAGGGGCGTTTGCCCGACCCGGTGCAGTCTGAGATTTCCATGCCCGGTTTTAATATTCGAATTGACAGCGGCACCTTCAATGCCGGAGACAGTTTTCTGATTGAGCCGACCCGTCAGGCTGCTGCCAACCTGAACCTGGCGATTAACCGTGAGGAAGACATCGCGTTTGCCAGCCCGGTGCGCGCCGAGGCAAGCGATGGCAACGGCGGTGACGGCGTTATCAGCCAGGGTACGATGCTGAATGTGCGTGACCCATTCACTAACTCGTTGCTGGCTAATTTCAGCCAGCAGGGCCAGTTGTCACCGCCACTGGATATTCAGTTCCGGGAAGATGGCGGGCAACTGGTGTTTGACGTGGTGGACGGTAATACAGGTACCGTGCTCGAGGCAGGGGATGCGGCCGCAGTTCCGCCGGTAAATGTTTTCCAGCCGGGCGTTTCGAACAAGCTGTTTACGGAAGACCCGCGCGCTGACAATTACTACGGTTTCCAGTTCGAGGTTTCGGGCAATCCGCAGCCAGGCGATTCCTTTGACATTGGCTACAACGCCAATGGCATTTCGGATAATCGCAACGCCGAATTCATGGCCGCGCTGGGCACTAAAAATACCTTGAATAACGGCAGTCAAAGCTTTTCAGATGGTTATGCGAGTCTGGTGGGCGAGATCGGCGTGAGAACACGCCAGAGCCAGCTTGATAAGGATTCTGGGCAAACGCTGCTTGAGCAGTCCAACAATCAGCGGGAATCGGTTTCAGGGGTAAACCTGGACGAAGAAGCAGGGCGTCTGATTCAGTTTCAGGCAGCCTATAACGCGTCGGCGAAGGTCATGAGCGTTGCCCAGGATTTGTTTGACACATTGCTGCAGACTTTCCGGTGAGCGTTGAGCGTCCGGCCAGCATATAGAGGTGATCTGGCATGATCAGAATATCATCACAGCAAATTTTTTCTGGCGGTATTAACCGCCTGCAAGATCTGAGCAGTAACCTGAATCAGACCCAGGAGCAGATTTCCACGGGCCGGCGGGTGAATCGACCATCTGATGACCCCGTAGCGGCGGCCCGGATTCTGAAGCTGGACCAGGAACTGCAGCGCATCGAAACCTACCAGCGCAATTCGGATCTTGCCGAGAACCGTCTGGGTCAGGAAGAAAATGCACTGGACCGTTCAGTGGATGTGATTCAGCGTATCCGTGAGCTGACGGTCCAAGCCGGTAACGGGGCCCTGTCTGCCAATGACCGGAAGTCGGTATCGGCGGAACTGAAAGAAAGGCTGGGGCAGCTGGCGGATATTACCAACTCACGGGATGCATCCGGTGAATACGTTTTCAGCGGATTTCAGGGTGCCACCCCGGCGTTTGCGAAAGATAGTAGCGGAAACTGGGTCTATCAGGGCGACGAGGGTCAGCGTTCCCTTGAAATCGATGACGGTGTTACCGTGGCCATCAGCGATCACGGCAAGGGCATCTATTCTAATGTTCCTGCGGCAAACTTTGGTGAAAGCGCCCCCGGGAATCAGGCGGGCGCGCGGATTAATAGCATAGAAGTCATTGACCGGAGCGCTTTCGATGCAGTCGCGCCTGACGATATCGAGATTACCGTTGATACAACAGCCGGAACCCTGACGGCCATCAATAGCCGCACCGGTGACGTTCTGACCGCGCCGCCGCTGACTTATTCCAATGGCGAACCTGTTGAGATTGCGGGCGTGCGGGCAACCATCACTGACGCGGGCGACGGCGACCAGTTCACCATACGGACCGGCGAGAAGCAGTCGGTCTTCCGTACGATTGAAAATCTGATCGAAGGTCTCGACGGTATCGACAAGGGTTCACCTGCCGGAAGGGATGCGTATGACGATTTGATTGCCAACGGACTGACCAACCTGGACAGCGCCCAGGAAAGCATTATTCTGAAGCAAACCGAGCTTGGCGGTCGGCTCAACGCGGTTGAATCAACCAAGTCTTTTCTGGAAGACTCGTCGGTTTACAGTGAGGAGATTCGTTCCGAGCTTCGCGATGTTGATTATGCGGAAGCCATCAGCAACCTAAGCTTTCAGAGCTTTGTGCTGCAGGCGGCACAACAATCTTTTGCGCAGGTGTCACAGCTGTCTTTATTCGACCGGCTCTAATGGCCTTAAGCAGCTGATACGCCGGTTATTGCTTTCGCACTCCACGTCAGTATAATCGCCAGCACTCTTTAAATGGCGGTGTGGTGGAATTGGTAGACACGACGGATTCAAAATCCGTTGCCTTCACGGGCGTGGCGGTTCGAGTCCGCCCACCGCTACCATTTAATGAGAGCGTTTTCTCTTCGGCCCAAGCAACTCTTTTCATGCAACTCTGTCCGTGCAACCCTGCCCATGAACGTCTCTGATTTTCATTTCGACCTGCCCGACGAGCTGATTGCAAAATATCCGCTGAAAAAGCGGAGTGCGTCTCGCTTGCTGGCGCTTGATGGCAGTTCCGGTGCAATCGATCATTGCAGGTTCGCAAACCTTCTCGATCTTCTGCAGCCCGGCGATCTGCTGGTCTTTAACGACACACGGGTGATTCCGGCCCGGCTGTTTGGCAAAAAAGAAACCGGTGGGCAGGTGGAGATACTGATGGAGCGGCTGGTGGGCGAGCATGAGATGCTGGCTCATGTTAAAGCCTCCAAGGCTCTGCGTCCTGGGCAATCAATCATTCTTGAAGATGGCTCCCGCCTGACTCTGCAGGGGCGGCAAGGGCGCGACGGTGCGCTTTTTCATCTTGGCATTGAGGGGCAGGAATCGTTGCTGTCCCTGCTTGAACGTATCGGCCATATGCCATTGCCACCCTACGTCGATCGCCCGGACGAATCCACAGACCGTGAGCGCTATCAAACCGTGTATGCCCGGGAAGCAGGTGCCGTGGCAGCGCCCACCGCAGGGTTGCACTTCGACGATGAACTGCTGGAGCAGCTTGCAGAAAGGGGTGTCGAGCGCACCTTTGTGACGCTCCATGTTGGCGCAGGCACTTTTCAGCCGGTGCGTGTGGACAAAATTGAAGACCATGTCATGCACAGTGAGATCGTCAGGGTCCCGGAGTCGGCGGTACAGGCTGTCAATGCCACAAGAGCGCGCGGTGGAAGAGTTGTGGCGGTCGGTACAACGTCGGTCCGTTCGCTGGAATCGGCCAGCGGTGATGGCACATTGGTGCCGTTTCAGGGCGAGACCGATATATTTATCCACCCGGGATACCGGTTTCAGACCGTGGATGCCCTGATCACCAATTTTCATCTGCCGGAATCCACACTAATCATGTTGGTGAGCGCCTTTGCCGGGTTCGATCACACCATGAACGCCTATCAGGCTGCTGTGGCAAACCAGTACCGTTTTTTCAGTTATGGCGACGCCATGTTTATCACCGGGCAAGAGCCAAGCCTGGCGGCTTGTCGGGCTGCCAACGAATCACATTCAGAATCCGGAGCGGCGCGATGAGACCATCTTGCTTCATGTCTTTTGAAAAGCTTGGCGAGGACGGCAGGGCACGCCGTGGACGGCTGACTTTCCCCCGCGGTGCTGTGGAAACACCCGCTTTCATGCCTGTGGGCACCTACGGCACAGTAAAAGCCATGCTGCCCCGGGATATTGAAGCCATTGGTGCGCACATCATACTGGGCAACACCTTTCATCTGATGCTCAGGCCGGGCACGGAAGTGGTCAAGGCTCATGGCGATCTTCATAATTTTACCCAGTGGCAGGGACCTATCCTGACCGATTCGGGCGGCTTCCAGGTATTCAGTCTGGGCGAGACGCGCAAGATAACCGAGCAGGGCGTTACCTTCCGGTCGCCCGTTGACGGTTCACCCGTGGAGCTGTCCCCGGAAATTGCGATGCAGGTTCAGCGAGATCTGGGCGCTGACATTGTCATGATTTTTGACGAATGCACGCCGTATCCGGCCACCGAAACCGAGGCCCGGGACTCCATGGAGCTGTCGCTGCGCTGGGCGCAACGAAGCAAAGACGCCCACCAGGGCAACCCGGCTGCTTTGTTCGGAATCGTGCAGGGGGGTATGTATGAATCGCTGCGCGAACGCTCCCTGAACGGGCTTGTCGATATTGGCTTTGATGGGTACGCCATTGGCGGGTTGTCAGTCGGTGAGCCGAAAGAGGACATGATCCGCATACTTGATGATCTGCCGCCCAGAATGCCGGATGACAAACCCCGCTACCTGATGGGGGTGGGGCGCCCGGAAGATATAGTGGAAGCGGTGCGCAGGGGTGTGGACATGTTTGATTGTGTGATGCCGACACGTAATGCCAGGAACGGGTACCTGTTTACTGCCACCGGCACCGTAAAGATCCGTAATGCGCGACACCGCCACGACACTCAGCCTCTCGATGATCATTGCGACTGCTACACCTGCCAGAATTTTTCGAGAAGTTATCTGCATCATCTGGATAAGTGTGGAGAAATGCTTGGCTCGCAGCTGAATACCATCCACAACCTGCGCTACTACCAGAACATCATGGCTGGATTGCGTGGGGCCATTGAAGCAGGTACATTGTCGGACTTTATCAGCGACTTCTACGCGCGCCGGGGTCAAACCGTTCCGCCATTTGCGGATTGAAGACTCTCCGGGGCCGCCGGGAAGTTTACGCCAGACGAATTTATTGACCAACGGAGATACGAACATGAAATCGATCAAGCTGCTTGTTGCCGCTATTCTTGCTGCAATGCCGGCGCTCGCAATGGCTCAGGACGCCGCTCAGGGAGGAATGGGTGCGATGGGTCAGATCATCTTCTTTGCAGGTTTCATCCTGATTTTCTATTTTCTGATCTGGCGTCCGCAGTCCAAGCGCACCAAAGAGCACAAAGCATTGATGGAAGGCCTCAACAAGGGTGACGAAGTGGTGACTTCCGGCGGCGTTGCCGGAAAAATCACTAAAGTGGCGGATGACTTCATCGTTCTGGAAATTGCAGAGTCGGTTGAAGTGAAGGTGCAGAAAGTTGCTATCGCCGCAGCTTTGCCGAAAGGCACACTCAAAGATATCTGAGAAAGACATCTGACCACCGGCCCTGGCGGGCTGAAACTCTCGTCGCCAAGCTGAGTAAGACAGCCGGTCATTCGACCGGCTTAAAGGGACCCCATGCTGAACAAGTATCCACTCTGGAAAAACCTGATCATCGTGTTTGCACTGGTGATCGGGTTTATTTATGCCTTACCTAACCTGTTCCCCGATGATTATGCCGTTCAGATCACCGGTGCCAGAAGCAGTACCGAAGTTGATCAACGCATTCTTGACAGGGCTGTCGGTGCGCTCGAGGCGAACGGCATCGAGATTAAATCATCAGGGCTTCAGGAACGGGACGCTCTGATTCGCCTGAACAGTGCTGAAGACCAGTTAAGAGCCCGTCCTGCGGTACAAAAAGCACTCGGTCGGGATTATCTGGTTGCTCTCAATATGGCAGCGTCGACGCCCGCGTGGTTGCGTTCGGTCGGAGCCGGGCCGATGAAACTGGGCCTCGATCTGCGTGGCGGCGTGCATTTCCTGCTGGAAGTCGATATGGAGACGGCAGTTGATCAGCGCCTGGAAGCGATGTCCGGGCAGATCAAGCGTGAACTGCGGGACGAGCGTATTCGTTACCGCGGGGGTGATGTCGACGGCGACCGCTCAATTTTTCTCACGTTCCGTGACGAGGAATCCCGTTCTGAGGCCGAGAGCCTGATTCGCGATCAGTATAGGCAGTTCCAGTTTGACGACCAGCAGACCGAAGACGGCAGCTACCAGCTGGTCCTCACCATGTCTGATGCTGAAATTCAGTCGATACAGGATTACGCGCTGCAGCAGAACCTGACGACTATCCGGAACCGCGTCAACGAACTGGGCGTGGCAGAACCGCTGGTGCAGCGCCAGGGTACAGACCGCATTATTGTTGAACTCCCGGGTGTTCAGGACACGGCGGCAGCCAAGCGGGTTTTGGGTGCCACTGCCAATCTGGAATTCAGGCTGGAAGCCCGACAGGATGCTTCCGCCAGTGCGGTTGAGGTGTTCCCGTTCCGTGACAACCAGAACCGGACCTCTCGCCTTCAGCGGGAAATCATCGTAACCGGCGATAATGTATCCAACGCCCAGCAGGCGTTTGACCAAAACGGCCAGCCCCAGGTCAACATCACTATGGATTCTGTGGGCGGCGATTTGATGAACCGGGCCACCCGAAACGCCATTGGCCGTCGAATGGCGGTTCTGTTCATCGAATACCGCACAGAAACAGAAGAAGTCGTGGTGGATGGCGAGACACAATTTGTCGATAAGCGCGTGATTGAGAAGGGCATCGTCAGTTTGGCCACCATTCAGTCGGCGCTTGGCGCCAGTTTCCGTATTACCGGGCTAGACTCCATTCCGGAAGCATCCGAGCTCTCGCTCTTGTTGAGAGCCGGCTCGCTGGCCGCGCCCATGTACTTCGTACAGGAGCGCACAATCGGGCCAAGCCTGGGCCAGAAAAACATCGATGCGGGCATGATGTCGGTGTTGCTCGGCTTCGTTCTTGTGCTCGTTTACATGATATTCTATTACCGTGGTTTCGGTCTTATAGCCAACGCTGCGCTGACTCTTAACCTAATGATGCTGATTGCCTGCATGTCGATCCTGTCAGCGACCCTGACCCTGCCGGGCATTGCGGGTATCGTGTTGACCGTTGGTATGGCGGTGGATGCGAACGTCCTGATCTTTGAGCGCATCAAGGAAGAGCTGAAAACCGGTATGCCGCCTCAATCAGCGATCAATTCCGGTTATTCACGGGCATTCGTCTCAATTGTCGATGCCAACATAACGACGTTGTTGGTTGCGATTATCCTGTTTGCTATGGGTTCCGGCCCGGTGAAAGGTTTCGCCGTGACTCTGTCTATCGGTATCCTCACGTCGATGTTTTCCGGGTTGATGGTCAGCCGTGGCATCGTCAATCTTGTTTTTGGCGGCCGGAATATCAAAAAGCTGTCAATCGGAGGGAAGCAGACCAATGTCTGAAGTTGACAAGAAACCCATTGATTTCATGGGCTTTCGGAAGATTGCTTCCGTTTTGTCCATCGCTCTGATTGTTATCTCCATCGGGTTGCTGGCGGTTCGCGGGCTGAATTTCGGCCTGGACTTTACTGGTGGCACCTCAGTAGAGCTGGAGTATCAGCAGGCCCCTGAACTGGCTGAAATTCGGGCCAAACTCACAGAGGCAGGTTACGAGCAGTTCGTCGTTCAGAACTTTGGTGCAGATACCATAGTGCTGGTGCGCATGGCAGAATCCAGCAACGATGAGCTGGCCCCGGAAATAACAGCGGTGCTATCCGCTGAGGGAGCTGAACTCGCGCTCATTAGCTCTGAGTTTGTCGGCTCACAGGTGGGTGACGAACTTAAAGAGGACAGTGGCCTCGGGTTGCTGATTGCGCTGGCAGTGGTTCTGATTTATGTAGGGATGCGCTTCCAGTTCAAGTTTGGCATCGCCTCGGTGGTTCCGCTGGCCCACGATGTGGTGATCGTGCTCGGCGCTTTTGCACTGTTCCAGTGGACCTTTGATTTGAGCGTGCTGGCTGCTTTGCTTGCCGTTATCGGTTATTCACTCAATGACACGATCGTTGTGGCCGACCGTATTCGGGAAAACTTCCGCGTTATGCGTGAAGGTGATTCCGAGCATGTGATCAACACGTCCATCCACCAAACCATCAGCCGGACGATCAACACGTCCGGTACCACCCTGGTTGTGCTTCTTGCACTGTTCATTTTTGGCGGTGAAGCCATTAATAACTTCGCCATTGCATTAATTATTGGTGTTGTTGTGGGTACTTACTCATCCATCTACGTGTCAGCGAATCTTCTGGTAGCACTAGGCGTGGATCGGGAAGACATGATGGTGCCGGCCAAAGAGGGACTGGTCGGCGGTGAGGAAGAGACCGAAGAACCACCAGAGTGGCTGAATCGCATGTAATCCACTTGCGTGAAGTGCCTCTGGACACAAAAAAAGCCGCTTTCCTTTCGGGAGCGGCTTTTTTAGTGGGTTAGGTTTAGGTGCCCAGGTCACAGTCTACTGCGGCAAACGCCCACGGAAAGGATGAAGGATTTTCAGAACTTCCCGGAACAGTTTCGGGTTGGCAACAACCAACTGCTTGGCTTTGTCGGTAAACGGGTTACCGGCGAAATCACCGGTCAGAGCACCCGACTCCATCGCGAGGGTAACGCCAATGGCCAGGTCGGCCGGCTCCGGGCGAAAGATAACGGCGGCGTCCAGATGACCGGATGCTACCCGGGCGATATCCAGTGCAACGCATCCCGCGGTTCGGAACATGCTGCTGTCTTTCGCCAGCAACGATGCCATTTCCCCCCACATCAGGGCTTCGTCGCCTCCCTTGCGGGTCTGGTCCAGCAGATTGCTGACGATGGCTGCGCGATCAGCGTGCTTGGTTTCGCTGGTCCGAACGCGCCTGCTGTTAAGTGCAGCGCCATGGCCGCGGCTGGCGGAATACTCTTCACCCGTAACCGGGTTGATCAGCAGCAGGCTCTCGGTCCGGTTGTTTTTCTTCTGTATCAGTGCCAGTGCGAAATCCGGAATGCCTCTCAAAAAATTCTGACGCCCGAGCACCGGGAAGATGTGCCAGCTTTTGTCGCTGCCACCGGCATCGGCCTGGTTTAACTCGGCGATGGAATGATCCTTGTAGGCCTTCTCAAGCTGCTCCGAAAAATTGTCATAGATAGACTGTTCAACACGATCGAGCTGTTGCGCACGATCTTCGCTGTCGCCATTAGGTTCCTGACGTTCAAAGTGCGTTTTGAGGTAATCCGAGCCCTGTCTTGCGACGCGAAGGGCCATTTTAATCGCTGGTTGCATCTGAGTAATCGTTTCCCAGGTGTGTGAAGGGCGCATATCATATCAAAAACTGAATCAGCTTGTATGGTTTTAACATTTGCGATAACACCAGGAACGCGGCGCTAAGGGTAATCCGGGGGTCGGAGTGAACCGCAAGTCTGGTATGATTGCGAACTTTCCAAACGTAAACAGAGATATTCGCAGCATGCACAAGTCCGCATTGCCCCAGGCCCAGGAGAATTCCGGGAACACCGAGAGCCCCGATGGGTTCGGCGACCAGATTCGTATTGTTCTGGTGGAAACATCCCATTCAGGCAATATCGGAGCCGTGGCCCGCGCAATGAAGAATATGGGGCTGGGGAGTCTGTGTCTGGTTAACCCGGTCTCCTTTCCGGACGAGGCATCCTATGCCCGATCGGCCGGTGCGTCGGATGTGCTCGATAACGCAAGGGTCGTCAGCAGTCTTAGTGAGGCCATTTCAGATTGCGTCTGTGTGATGGGCACCAGCGCCAGGGGCAGGAAAGTGCCATGGCCGGTTATCGCACCGCCGGATGCCGCGGTGAAGGCGGCCGAGCAGTGCAGCGCCGGGCCTGTGGCGCTGGTATTCGGCCGGGAAAATCACGGATTGAGCAATGAAGAGTTGCAACGGTGTCATTTTCACATACATATCCCGACAAACCCGGACTATAGCTCCCTCAATCTGGCAATGGCGGTTCAGGTTGTCTGCTATGAACTGAGAATGCACTATCTCCGGGATGTTGAAGGCGAAAAAAAGAGCCAGTATCTAAAACCGATGGTGGCCCCGGGTGATCCGGGCTGGGATGTTCCGCCCGCACCGGTTCAGGATGTTGAGAGCTTTTTTGAGCATCTGGAGCAGGTTCTCGTTGATGTGGATTTCCATCGCAGGGATAAGCCCCGACAGCTGATGACCCGCTTGCGGCGGCTGTTTCAGCGGGCGCATATGGATCAGATGGAAATTAATATACTCAGAGGCATTCTGACGGCGGTTCAGAAGTCAGCGGGGCAGCCCGCTAGAGGATCGAGAGTGAAAACAATCGCAGGTGAACAGGACTAACATTATGTTTGAGCGCTTGAGGGAAGACGTTGGTAGTGTGTTCCATCGTGATCCGGCGGCAAGAAATACGTTCGAGGTACTGACCAATTATCCCGGTCTTCACGCGCTCCTGTGCCATCGGTTTTCGCACTGGCTCTGGGGACTTGGGCTGAAATGGCTGGCTCGTACCTTTTCCACCCTTTTCCGCTGGCTTACGGGTATCGAGATTCATCCTGGCGCCACTATTGGCCGACGCTTCTTTATTGATCACGGAATGGGCGTGGTAATTGGCGAAACCACCGTTATCGGTGACGATGTGACTCTTTACCAGGGCGTAACGCTGGGGGGGACAAGCTGGAGCAAGGGCAAGCGCCACCCGACGCTAGGCAATGGGGTCGTGGTCGGTGCCGGCGCCAAGATTCTCGGGCCGTTTGAGGTGGGTGCCGGAGCCAAGATCGGCTCCAACTCGGTGGTCACCAAGGCTGTACCCGCTGGCGCTACGGTCGTTGGCATTCCCGGTCGCATTGTGGCCAAGCCTAAGGGCGATGACGCTCAGCGCCGCAAAGAAATGGAAGAGCGCATGGGCTTCGATGCCTATGGCGTTACCGAAGAAATGCCGGATCCTGTTGCCCGTGCCATGCGCAGCTTGCTGGACCACATGCATGTGGTGGATGATCGCATTGAAAACATGTGCAAGGCGCTCAGAAAGGTAAACAGCGAATACCAGAATGGCGCGCTTCCGCCTCTGCAGGAAGAGGATTTCGACTGCGTAAGAGAGGACGAGCCGCCCCAGCGTTGAATACTTGACTGAAATACTTGGTCAATTCATACTCAACGATGAATTTTTGCAACGAACACTGATCGGTGCTGACCCTATGAGACTGACTACGAAAGGTCGCTATGCGGTAACGGCAATGCTCGATCTGGCTCTTCATGGTGATCAGGGGCCGGTCAACCTTGCTGATATATCGGAGCGTCAGGGGATTTCGCTGTCTTATCTTGAGCAACTTTTTTCCCGGCTGAGACGACAGCAACTGGTTTCCAGCATTCGCGGGCCAGGGGGCGGATATCAGCTCAGCCGCGGTGCTGATGCGTTATACATCGCCGAGATAGTCGACGCGGTGAGTGAGTCCCTGGATACCACCCGTTGTGGCAACAAAGGTGACTGCCAGAATGGCGAAAAATGCCTGACTCATCATCTGTGGTCCGATCTGAGTGACCAGATCCATCAGTTTCTGAGTGATATCAGCCTTGGTGACCTGATGCGAAAGCGGGAAATTCAGGTTGTGGCCACACGTCAGAATCTTCGCAAGTCAGAAAAGGATTCGCAGACCATCAATACCGATCGTCTTAACAGCCAGGCTTCTGCGTGAATGCCTGGACAGACCCTGAATAAAGCCCCGACACATTTATGAAAAAGCCGGTTTACCTGGATTATGCGGCAACCACGCCCGTAGACCTGTCCGTTGCTGAAGAAATGATGAAATTCCTGACATCCGACGGGGTGTTTGGTAACCCTGCATCCCGCTCCCATGGGTTCGGATGGCAGGCAGAGGCGGCCGTTGAGAAAAGCAGGCGGCAGGTCGCCAGTCTTATCCATGCCGATCCCCGCGAAATTGTATGGACCTCCGGTGCGACTGAATCAGACAATCTCGCTATCAAGGGCGCTGTAGAAGGGGTTGAGCAACCTCACATCGTCACGTCGATCATTGAACACAAAGCCGTGGTTGATACCTGCAAGTGGCTGGAGCATCGGGGCGTTGAGGTGACGTGGCTTACTCCGGGCAGCGATGGCCGTATTGCCTGCCGTCAGGTGTCTCAGGCATTGCGCGATAACACCACCCTGGTCAGCCTGATGCTGGTGAATAACGAGCTTGGCTGTATAACCGATATTGCTGCTATTGGTGACTTGCTCCGGGGCAGAGGCGTAATGCTTCACGTGGATGCGGCTCAGGCGCCCGGCAAGATGGAAGTGAATGTTGAACTCCTGAACGTGGATCTTCTTTCTCTGTCTGCAGGCAAAGTGTATGGCCCGAAAGGGGTGGGTGCACTCTATGTCCGGCGTGCGCCGGACGTCCGGATTGCTTCCCAGATTCATGGGGGCGGCCACGAACGAGGTATGCGATCTGGCACCTTGCCGACGCACCAGATTGCAGGCATGGGCAAGGCATTTGAAGTGGCCGCAGCGCTTCTCGGCGAGGAGCAAGAGCGCCTGGAAGCCCTGCGGTCGCAGTTTTTCGAAAGCATCGGCGGTCTGGAGGGTGTGTCCGTCAACGGCAGCACTGAGCACCGGGTGCCGGGTATTATTAATCTGGCCTTCGACGGTGTGGATGCCGAATCACTGATGCTGGGACTTCGTGACCTTGCGGTCTCATCGGGCTCCGCCTGTTCCTCTGCCACCGTCGAGCCGTCTTATGTGCTTCGGGGTATTGGCCTGAGCGACCGTCAGGCTCATCAGGCCCTGCGGTTTTCCCTGGGGCGGAACACAACGTTGGAAGAGATTGAGTTTGCCGGGACCCGGATTGTTGACGTGGTGACTCGCCTCCGCGCAGTGCGGTAGGCAGTAGGCCCCTGACTGCGTATAATCTTAACCCTGAATTTTTATTGGAAACCAACTGGAGAAAAATAATGGCTAACGAGCGTACGCTCTCGATTATCAAGCCCGACGCGGTCGCAAAAAACGTGATTGGTGAAATTTATTCCCGTTTCGAAAAAGCCGGTCTGAACGTTATTGCAGCGAAGATGATGCACCTGACGCAGGAGCAGGCTGAAGGCTTCTATGCTGAGCATAAAGAGCGTCCTTTCTTTAACGACCTCGTTGCGTTTATGACGTCTGGTCCGGTGGCTGTACAGACATTGGAAGGTGACGGTGCCATTCTGAAGAATCGTGATCTTATGGGTGCAACTAACCCGAAGGAAGCCGACGCCGGCACCATCCGTGCGGATTTCGCGTCCTCCATCGATGCGAACGCCGTTCATGGTTCAGATTCTGCGGCATCAGCCGAACGTGAAATTGCATATTTTTTTAACGACAATGAAATCTGCCCCCGGGGCTGATTCTGTCGTACCGGGCCTGGCGTATTGTCCGGCCCGTATTGGTTATCTGATCGAGGTTATGAAATGACAGATGTAGCGGAAAAAACCAATCTTCTGGGAATGCCGAAAGACAAGCTTGAAGCGTTTTTCGATTCCCTGGGAGAGAAGCGTTTCCGTGCAACTCAGGTTCTTCAGTGGATTCATCAGCGCGGTGCCGATGACTTCGATCAAATGACCAATATGAGTAGGGCGCTTCGGGAAAAGCTGAAAGTTGTTGCTGAAATCCGTGGCCCGGAGGTGGTCTACGACGAATCCTCCAAGGACGGCACCCGAAAGTGGGTGATGCGGATGGACAACGGTAACAGCGTTGAAACCGTGCTTATTCCTGACGGCGAGCGAGGGACGCTCTGCGTGTCTTCGCAGATTGGTTGCAGTCTCGATTGCACCTTCTGCTCTACCGGCAAGCGCGGGTTCAACCGGAACCTCACAGCTGCAGAAATTATCGGCCAGGTATGGGTTGCCCGCAAAGCGTTCATGCCGTTTGAACCCGGTCCGGTCCGGCCCATTACCAATGTGGTCATGATGGGAATGGGCGAGCCGCTGCTGAACTTTGATAACGTAGTGGATGCCATGAACCTGATGATGGAGGATCTGGCTTATGGCATTTCCAAACGTCGGGTGACTATAAGCACATCGGGGGTTGTTCCCGCGCTGGATAAGCTGGGCGAAGTTACTGATGTTTCACTGGCAATTTCCCTGCATGCACCGAATGATGAGTTGCGGAATCAGCTGGTCCCTCTGAACAGGAAATACCCGATTGCGGAGCTGCTGGCAGCGACCCAGCGATATCTCGCACGGTTGCCGGATAAGCGCAAGGCTACCATCGAGTACACGATTATTGAGGGTGTGAACGACCAACCTGAGCAGGCCAGTGAACTGGCAATCGTTCTGAAAGATTTGCCCTGCAAAATCAACCTGATTCCTTTCAACCCGTTTCCGGAAAGCGATTTCCGCAGGCCCAGCATGAACGCCACGCGCCGGTTTCAAAAGGTGTTGAACGAGGCAGGTTATATAGCAACGATCAGAACACCCCGCGGCGACGACATCGATGCCGCCTGCGGGCAGTTGGTCGGGCGCGTCGACGACCGCACGAAACGCAGCCAACGCTACATTCAGGTTCAGCAGGTTGCCTCATAGTGGCGGGCGCTCCATGGACAGAGAGGGTTTCGGTGGTGACAGAATTTTCCTTCCGTAAAGGCTGCCTGTGGCTGACGCTGGTTTTGGCTGCACTGATGATGGCGGGCTGTGTTACCTCAACAGACAGCCGCTTTCAGCGCGAGGCCGACAAAGAGAAAGCCATCGAGAATTATGTCCGTCTGGCAACTGCTTATATCGGGCAGGGCAACATCGATCGCGCCCGTGTTCACCTGGACAGAGCCACGGAACTGGCGCCCGAGGGTTCCGCAGTGCTGGCGGCTAAAGGTTTGCTGTATCAGACGGATAGGGAGGACGAACTTGCTGAACGGTCTTACAAGGCCGCGATAGCCAATGATAAAGGCTATACCCGTGCTCGGGTGTATTACGGGGCTTTTCTTTATGGCAAGGGGCGTTTTGAGGAGGCGCGTGACCAGTTTGCAGCTGCCTCGCGTGACACGGAGTATTCGGACCGTGCTTCAGTGTTCTTCAATCTTGGTCTGTCTGAAGAGCGCCTGGAAGACCTTGAGGCTGCCGTTCAAGCCTACCGCCGCTCTGTCGAACTGTCCCGCGGAGATGTGAAGTCGCTTCTTGCTTTGTCTCGAACCTCTGTGGCCACCGACGATTATGCGTCAGCGCAGCGTTACTATAGCCGTTTGATGGGGGCGATGCAGAGAAATACCAATCTTCGTCATTCCCCGGAAAGCCTGATGACCGGTATCAGAATTGCCCGACACTTTGGTGATATTAACCGCGAGGCCAGTCTTGGCATGTTTTTGAAAAGCGACTTCCCAAACTCCTTAGAGTACCAACAATACAAGGCGTTGAAAGCTGATGGACAGTGAAGATCCCCAACAGCCGGCGGTCGGCAAGCCTGCCGGTCAGCTGCTCAAGCGGGCCAGAGAAAAACTGAGCCTGAGTCTGAAAGACATTGCAGACGCCCAGCATCTGCGGGTTTTCATTATTGAGGCGATAGAGGACGGAAACTACAACCAGATCGACAGTGAACTCTTTCTCAAGGGCTATGTCAGGGCTTATGCCAAGCAGGTTGGGGCCGATGCAGACGCACTGATTGAGTCTTTGGATCTTGAGCTGGAACCGCTTCGTCGGGAAAGGGCGGAGCAGGAACAGGAAAATCCCTTGCTCGATATCGAGCGTCGCCGCCGGAAGAAGCGCAAGGTGGCAAAGACATTTTTCATTATCATTGTGTTGGTCGCTGTTGCGCTGGCTGCCTGGAAGATGGTCCTGGAGCCCCGAATGGCTGCGGAACTTCCTGTCGGCCAGGAGCAGTCCGAGCCGGGTGAAGCGGCAGCAGGCAGTGAGACTCCAGCAAGTAATGGTGCTGAGAATTCCGTAACTGAGAATCCCGTAATTGAAAGTCCCGGAGCTGAACAAAATTCAGAGTCTGAAGAAGGCGTCGAACCTGAAGCAAATGCTAAGGTTGATTCCAACGCTGGACTTGAAGAAAATTCTGGGCTTGCAGACAGCCCTGAGCTTTTAGACAGCCTTAGGCCCTTAGAAAAACTTGAGCCTACGGAAGACCCCATAATTGCGGAGGTCTCCGGCGAAACCCAGGCGCCCGGCAACGGTATTGAGAGTAATGTTGACAGTAATCCGCGCAGTAATGAGTTAGTGGCCGTTGAGTCGGTTGTGCAGCCCGATCCGGTGTTTGAAGAGAGCGCCCAGCCACAATCCGTTTCCCCGCCCACGAAACTTGAGATGTCGTTTGTGGCTGATTGCTGGGTGCAGGTGACCGATTCTTCCGGCGCAAGGCTTGTGGCCTCGCTGCAGCGTGATGGTGACCAGATCAGTGTTTCGGGCCGTGCTCCGTTCAATGTTGTCATAGGCGCTGTGGATGCGGTGGGAGCGGTAAGCTTCGGGGGCGGACCGGTGGATCTCTCAAGTTTTCGGGTAGTGAACAATCGTACAGAATTCACTCTGACCCTCTGACATTTTTTTGAACCTATTCGTTGGTTAGAAAATTATGAAACAGGAATCTCCGATCGTTAGACGCAAGTCCCGTCAGATTATGGTGGGCAATGTCCCTGTGGGCGGCGACGCACCTATTTCGGTCCAGAGCATGACCAACACCAACACCTGCGACGTAGACGCGACCGTGGCGCAGATAGTTGCCTTGCAGGAAGCCGGCGCCGATATCGTTCGGGTCTCGGTACCGACCATGGACGCCGCTGACGCTTTTGGCAAGATTCGTTCGCGAGTGTCGGTTCCGCTGGTGGCGGATATTCATTTTGATTACAAGATTGCATTGCGGGTCGCGGAACTGGGCGTGGACTGTTTACGCATAAATCCGGGCAATATCGGCCGTGATGATCGGGTCAGTGCTGTGATCAGCGCCGCCAAAGACGGCAATATTCCGATCCGGATCGGGGTCAATGCCGGTTCTCTGGAAAAGTCCCTGCAGCGCAAGTACGGCGAGCCGACCGCCGATGCGCTGGTTGAATCGGCTATGCGCCACATCGACATTCTTGATCGCCATGACTTCCCTGACTTCAAGGTCAGCCTGAAAGCTTCAGAAGTCTTCATGACGGTGGACGCCTACCGGAAGATCGCGAAGCAGATTGAACAGCCATTGCACCTGGGGATCACCGAGGCGGGCGGATTCCGTTCAGGAACGGTCAAATCTTCCATTGGCCTGGGCATGCTGCTGATGGATGGTATTGGCGACACCATCCGGGTATCGCTGGCCGCTGACCCGGTTCAGGAAGTCAACGTTGGCTATGATATTCTCAGGAGCCTTCGGTTGCGCAGCCGGGGAATCAATTTTATTGCCTGCCCTAGTTGTTCGCGCCAGAACTTTGATGTCATCCAGACCATGAACGACCTCGAAGCCAGGCTCGAAGATGTGAATACCCCCCTGGACGTGGCCGTCATCGGGTGCATCGTGAACGGTCCCGGTGAAGCCAAGGTGGCAGATATGGGCCTTACTGGCGGCAGCCCCAAAAACCTTCTTTACATGGCCGGTAAACCTAGTCAGAAACTGGACAACGCCACCTTGACGGATGACCTGGAGCGATTAATTCGCGAAGAAGTCGCACGTCGTAAGGCACAGGAAGAGTCGATAATTACCCGCTCGGTCGACTGATGGCGCGTCAGGAATTCATTTAGGGAAAAGGTTCTACATTGGCTAAGATCCAGGCAATTCGCGGGATGAACGACATCCTGCCCGAGCAGTCGCCGGTTTGGCAGTATGTTGAGGGTACGGTCAGAAAGGTTCTGTCCCAGTACGGTTATCAGGAAATCCGCATGCCGGTGGTCGAGCAGACCGATCTGTTCAAACGCTCGATTGGCGAAGTGACCGATATCGTCGAAAAGGAAATGTATACCTTCGAAGATCGTAATGGCGACAGCCTGACTTTGCGGCCCGAAGGTACTGCTGGCTGTGTGCGCGCGGCCGAACAGCACGGGTTATTGTTCAACCAGACTCGCCGGTTGTGGTACACCGGCGCCATGTTCCGGCATGAACGCCCGCAAAAGGGACGGTATCGTCAGTTCCATCAGATTGGCGTGGAATGCTTTGGTATGGCCGGGCCGGATATCGATGCCGAGCTTCTGGTCCTGACGGCAAGGCTCTGGCGCGATCTGGGGCTGGATGATCATACCCGGCTTGAGATTAACTCCATTGGCACGGCTGAAGCACGCCGGAGCTTTCGTTCGGCGCTGGTTGAGTACCTGTCGAATTATGTTGATGAGCTGGACGACGACAGCAAACGCCGCCTGGAATCCAATCCGTTACGCATTCTGGACAGCAAAAACGCCCGGACCCAGGAAATTCTTGAGCAAGCACCAAGGCTTGATGACTATCTGGATGACGAGTCCAGGGAGCATTTCCGGACCCTCCGGGCGTTGCTTGAAGCTGCCGGTATCAGCTATAAGGTGAACCCGCGCCTGGTCCGGGGGCTGGACTATTATGGCAAGACCGTATTCGAGTGGATAACGGACAGCCTCGGTGCCCAGGGTACGGTCTGTGCCGGTGGGCGTTACGACGGTCTGGTTGAGCAGCTTGGCGGAAAAGCCACGGTGGCCGTTGGTTTTGCGATGGGTCTGGAGCGATTAATTCTGCTTCTTGAAACCCTGGACCTGATTCCGGCTTCGATTAATGGCAACGCTGATGTCTATGTGACAGCCATGGGCGAAAAAGCGATGGGCCCGGCTCTCGAGCTCGCTGAATCGCTAAGAAACGACATGCCGAGTGCTATTATTATCAGCCATTGCGGTGGCGGAAGTTTCAAGAGCCAGATGAAGAAGGCCGACAAGAGCGGGGCCCGATACGCCCTTGTTCTGGGTGAGAACGAACTGGCTTCCGGCACGGTTGGGCTGAAACCCTTGCGGTCGAGCGATGAACAACAGGATATCAATACCGCGGAGTTGTCTTCGGTCCTGAAAAATCTTTTGGCCTGACATTCCGGCCAGTCAGAAGCTTACAAACAACATCTTAAAAACGAAATTTGGTATCAAACGGGAGTCACCATGGCAGAAATTCGCACAGACGAAGAGACGGTTCAGGTCATCAAGGATTGGTGGAAACAGAACGGCACCTCACTGCTGCTTGGCATAGGCGCGGCTCTGGCCATTGTATTCGGCTGGCAGGCCTGGCAGAACCAGCAAGTACAGCACCGGACCGAGGCGGCCTCACAGTTTGCCAACCTGATCAACGCCTACACAGACGAGTCCGATGAAAGCCGTGCTGAAACCGTTGAATTTGTCGCCAAGACTCTTCGTGAAGAATACTCCGACAGCGCCTACGCGGTTTTTGGAAGCCTGATTCTTGCCAAGCAACAGCTTATGGACCAGGGCGATGCCGAAGCGGCTATCGCAACCCTTGAGTGGGCCAGCAGCCAGGCAGACCAGACAGGGCCCTTGTCGCTGGTCATTCGTAGCCGTCTTGCCCGTGCCCAGTTTGACGTTGAACAGTATGACGCGGCTCTGAGTACCATCGACGGTGCGGCCAATTCGGGTAGCTTTGATGCGATTTTCTCCGAACTGCGGGGGGACGTTTTGCTTGCTCAGGGCAACACTGAAGAAGCCCGCAAAGCCTACCTGAAAGCCCGTGAACAGAATGCAGCACAGCGCAGCGGTATCCTTGAACTCAAACTGGCTGATATGGGCGTCGGGGAGGATGCCTGATGCCGGTGCAGATTCCGGACGCACGTACGTTTAAGCAGCTCGGTCTGCTGCTGGCGTTGGTTATTGCTATCGCAGGCTGCAGTGCCACCGACACTTTTGAACAACCCGCGCCGGTTCCAAAGGTGGTCTCGTCCGTTGAGCTGAAAGAAGTGTGGGACATAAGCATTGGTGACGGGCACGATGGCAGTTTTTTGTATCTTGAACCGCTCTACACTGGCGACAGAATTTTTGCTGCTTCTGCCGACGGCGAAGTCTACGCGCTAGAGCCCGATGACGGCAGTGTGGTCTGGGAGCGGGATATTGACCGGGAAATCATGGCCGGTGTTGGCGGCGATGAGGCACTGATCTATCTGGTGACCCGTGATGCTCGCCTATTGGCCCTGTCTCGCGAGAATGGCGAGGAAGTCTGGAGCGTCACCCTGCCAAACGAAGCGCTGTCGGCGCCTCGCTCGAACAATTCCATGGTGGTCGCCCAGAGTATCGACGGCAAGGTTCACGCATTCAATACCGCAGATGGTGAAAAACTCTGGCAGTACGACAGCGCGGTGCCTGCCTTGTCACTCAGGGCTGCGGCTTCGCCGCTGGTCGGGGCTGACCTGGTGCTGGCCTCACTGGCCAACGGCAGGTTGATGGCCCTCAGTGGCGAAACCGGGCAGCCAGTCTGGCAGTATCAGGTAGGGGAGCCTGCCGGGCGCACCGAGCTGGAAAGGCTGGTGGACGTTGCCGGTGTGCCGTTGATTCTTGAAAGCGCTGCGATGGTGGTCGGCTATCAGGGCAAGCTGGCGCTGGTCGATGTTGAAACTGGCCGGGAAATCTGGAGCCGGGCAGCGTCCAGCCTGCATTCGCCGATGATTGGTAACGGCAATATTTTTCTCGCAGCGGCTAATGGCGATGTCTTTGCGCTGCAGGGACAGGACCGTCGGGAAATCTGGCGCCAGGATAAGCTGGCGTGGCGTCAGCTGACCCAGCCGATTGTTCTCGATGACTACTTGTTTGTGGGTGATTTCGAAGGTTATATCCATATCCTGTCACTTGAAGACGGGTCCCTTCAGGGACAGCTTGAGTTTGACGACGACGGTTTGCGGGTACCCTTCAAACTGATGTCAGAGGGCCGTCTGCTGGTGTACGGCAACAGCGGTGAAATGAGCGTATTTACGCTAAAAAAACGCGGCAGAAATAAATGACTCCTGTTATTGCTCTGGTTGGCCGACCCAATGTCGGGAAGTCGATGCTCTTTAATCAGATGACCCGTTCCCGGGATGCCCTGGTCGCGGATTTTCCCGGCCTTACCCGTGACCGCAAGTACGGTGAGGGCAATTATGAAGGTCAGCGCTTCATTGCCATTGATACCGGCGGCCTGACCGGTGATGAAGAAGGTCTGGATGCAGAGATGGCCCGGCAGTCCATGCAGGCTGTTGACGAAGCCGACATTGTTCTGTTTCTGGTTGACGGCAAGGCAGGTCTTAACGGCGGCGATGAAGTGATAGCCAGCCACCTCAGGAAAACCGGCAAGCGCGCCCACCTGGTGGTTAACAAAACCGATGGGCAGGATCCGGACATCGCCGCGTCCGATTTTCACGGGCTGGGTTTTGATTCTACCTTTCTGATTTCCGCCTCCCATAATCGCGGCATCCGGTCCATGCTCGAGATCCTGCTACCAGCCCTTGAAGAGGGCGAAGAGCAGGATCGGGCCGATCGCTATCCTGGCATTCGTATTGGTATTGTGGGCCGCCCCAATGTGGGCAAGTCAACGCTGGTAAACCGGATGCTCGGTGAAGACCGGGTCATCGTGTTCGACATGCCTGGTACCACCCGTGACAGCGTGTACGTGCCCTATGAGCGGCACGACAAGCAATATACATTAATCGACACTGCCGGCGTGCGTCGTCGCAAGAACGTCAGTGAAGTAGTTGAGAAGTTCTCGATCATCAAGACGCTTCAGGCCATTGAAGATGCCCACGTTGTCATCCTCGTGATTGATGCCCGGCTAGGCCTGGTTGATCAGGACCTGCATCTGATCGGCTTTGTGCTGGATGCCGGACGTTCGCTGGTGATTTCGGTGAACAAATGGGACGGCATGAACCCGGATGATCGGGCTAAAGTGAAAGAGCAGGTCGCCCGTCGTCTCGACTTTCTGGATTACGCGGACAAGCACTATATTTCTGCGTTGCATGGTTCCGGTGTGGGGGTCATGTACGAGTCAGTTCAAGCCTGTTACGAGTCGGCCATGGCGAAGTGGCCAACCAACCGGCTTACCGCAATTCTGCAGGACGCAACGGCACAGCATCAGCCACCTCTGGTGCAGGGTCGGCGCATCAAGCTGCGTTATGCTCATCAGGGCGGCTCTAATCCGCCTGTCATCGTTGTTCACGGCAACCAGGTGGACGCGCTGCCCGGATCCTACAAGCGTTATCTCGAAAACACCTTTCGCAAGGTGCTGAACGTAACCGGGTCACCTATCCGGTTTGAGTTCCGCTCTGGAGATAACCCGTTTGCACACAAGGTCGACCGACTGACGCCGCGCCAGAAGGTGAAAAAGGATAGCGATCAGAAACAGGGGCGCAGCCCGAAGAGAAAGCGTCAGAAGAGTCTCAAACGTTGATTCCCGGGCCCGGCCTCAGTCTTCATTCAAGCCGGCGTTTTCAACCTGTTTTGCCTGAACGGCCGTCAGAGCAATGGTAAAAACGATGTCTTCAACCAGAGCGCCCCGGGAAAGATCGTTGACGGGTTTTCGAAGGCCCTGAAGCATCGGGCCGATGCTGACCACATTGGCACTGCGCTGGACCGCCTTATAGGTGGTGTTCCCGGTGTTCAGATCCGGGAACACGAAGACCGTGGCCTTTCCTGCCACCTTGCTGCCAGGTGCCTTGCTTTTGGCAACACTTTCGATAGCAGCGGCGTCGTACTGCAGAGGCCCGTCAATCAGCAAATCCGGTCTCCGCTCCCGGGCGATCCGGGTGGCTTCCCTTACCTTGTCGACATCCTCACCGCTGCCGGATTCACCGGTACTGTAGCTGATCATGGCCACCACAGGTTCAATGCCGAAAGCTTCGGCGGATTCGGCACTCTGGATGGCAATATCTGCCAGCTCTTCGGCATTCGGGTCCGGGTTGATGGCGCAGTCCCCGTAAACCACCACCTGTTGCGGCAGCAGCATAAAGAAGACGGATGACACCACCTTTGCGTGGTTGTGGGTCTTGATCAGCTGCAGGGCAGGGCGGACGGTGTTGGCGGTGGTGTGAATGGCGCCGGAGACCAGGCCGTCAGCCTCATCCAGAGCCACCATCATGGTGCCCAGAACCACGTTATCTTCGAGCATCGCTTCGGCCATATCCGGCGTCAGGCCCTTGCTCTTTCTCAGTTCCACCATAGGCGCGATATAGCGTTCACGCACTTCGGAAGGATCAATAATCTCGATATCCTCCGGCAGCTCCAGATCCTGGGAATCTGCAATCCGGCGAATTTCCGCCGCGTTACCAATGAGCGCGCAACGGGCCAGTTTCCGGTTATGGCTGATGATGGCCGCCTGAACGGTTCTGGGTTCGCTGCCCTCTGGCAAGACAATGCGTTTATCGGCTGCTCGGGCGCGTTCTGACAGCTGATATCGGAAAGCCGGGGGAGACAGTCGGCTCTGGCGCTCGACCTTCAGATGCTGCTGCAGCCAGTCTGTGTCTATGCGGGTGGCAACTGCTTCCATGGCCTTTTCGATGCGGTCCGGATCATCAATTGGAATTGCGGATGACAGGTTGGCAAGCATATGGGCGGTTTCATAGGTGTTGGCACCGGAGCCGAGAACCGGCAGGCCGGTATCCAGGGCCCGATGGCACAGATCAATAACGCGCTGGTCTGGCATGAGCCCGCCGGTGAGCATTAAACCGGCGAGAGGCACTCCGTTCAGGGCGGCCACCGCTGCGGTTACCACAATGTCTTCCCGGTCGCCGGGCGTAACCAGCAGGGTGCCAGGCCTCAGAGTTTCGGTCATGTTGCGGATACTTCGTGCACAGACCGAGACCCTCTGAACGCGCCGGGAATGCATCTGGCCTTCGTTCAGCACCGGAAGTTCCAATTCCCGGGCAATGTCCGATACCCTCGGAGCGAGAAGTCCGGGCTCCCAGGGGATTTCAGCAATGAGCCGGAACCGCCCTTCGCTGAATACTTTGCATTCAGTCTGGTAATCAATCCTGGTCGCCATGGGTTGGCTGGCAGAGGAGCGGGGTTCCAGCGCGCTTTGCGCATGTTCGCCCACCTTGTTCAGAATGACGCCGATGACATCGGGATCGTTCGGGCCGGCAAACAGGCGTGAGTAAAAATCCAGCTCCTCATCCAGTTGCCGGGCCTTTAGCGTTTGCGGTGTGCTCACGAGAATAACTTCCGACCCCAGGTTTCGGGCCACTTCCACATTCAGCCGCGCGATATAAGCTTCGCTACGGTCCGGCACCAAGCCTTCAATAATAACCACATCAACTTCATTCGCGACCTTGCGGTACTCTCCCACGACCGTTTCGAGCAGATAATCGGATTGACCCCGGTTAAGCTGCTGCTGGGCTTCCTTGAGAGCAATCGGGTCCGGTGGGGTCAGGTGACTGCTGGCCCGAACGAAAGCAACGGATGAATCCTGTCCGTCGTTATGCATAGATTCAGCATGGTGGACGGACTGGCCGAATGGTTTGTAGAAACCGACACTTACGCCAACCCGTTCAAGTGCCCGTAACAGGCCGAGGCAAACGGAGGTCAGGCCGGAGTTCATGGAGGTTGGTGCGAAAAAGAGACTTTTTGCCATGATCGTATTTCCTGAATGGGTGTGGTGTTCAGGTCGGATTGGCCGCGCTGGCAAGCCGTGAAGCCTCCCGTGCAATGACCAGTTCCTCATTGGTGGGAATCACCAGAACCGGGAACCGGGAGCCGGCACTTTCGATTCGGCGGTCACTGTCTTCACCATGTTGCCTGTTCAGATCCGGGCTAAGCTCAAAACCCATCAGCTGCAGGTGGCCGACGGTCTTTTGCCGTACCCGGGCACTGTTCTCCCCTATACCACCGGTAAAAACCAGGGCATCCAACTGTCTGAGTGATGCCATCATCGCCCCGACGTATCTGGCCAGACGGAAGCAGAAAACCTCGATGGCTGTTTGGGATGGCTCATGGCCCTGGTCCGCGAGTTCGCACAATGAACGCATGTCATTGGTCTGGCCGGACAGGCCCAGCAGGCCACTTTCCTGATTCAGAACCTGGTGAACCTCTTCCGCAGCAATACCCTTGCTGCGCAGAAAATCAAACAGGCCCGGGTCGACATCGCCACTGCGGGTACCCATGACCAGACCCTCAAGCGGGGTGAGCCCCATACTGGTATCCACGCTGGCGCCGTCCCGGATAGCAGTAATACTGCAACCGTTACCCAGGTGGGCTGAAATGATGGACGTGTTTACCGGTGCCTTGCCCAGCAGGCGAGCGGCTTCAACGGCCATAAAAGCGTGACTGGTGCCGTGAAATCCGTAACGGCGCACGCCCCAGTCACGGTACCAGTGCTCCGGAAGAGCATACAGGAACGCCCGTTTCGGCAGAGTCTGGTGAAAGGCGGTATCGAATACCGCTGCCTGTGGGGTGTCCGGAAACAGCGCGAGAGTCGCCCGGATACCGGAAAGATTGACCGGGTTGTGAAGCGGTGCGAGCCCAGCGCAGTCTTCAATGGCGCTGATCACGTCATCGTCGATGAGGACCCCCTGGCGGAAGGTTTCTCCGCCATGAACTACTCGATGGCCGATGGCAGCCGGAACCGATGCCATCAGTTTGCGGTCCCGGAATTCGCTGATCAGCGCTCCCAGTGCCCGATCGTGTGATGCCCCTGGCGGCAGGGAAATCTTCACATTCTTGCCATTTATACGGGCAAATGCATCGTTCTGGTTAAGGCGTTCGGCAAGGGCCGACGCCAGTTTCCTGAGCTGACCGTCGAATAGGGCAAGTTTGAGTGATGAGCTGCCGCAGTTTACGACAAGTACGGTATCTTCCATGGAAATGCTCTTTCGGCTATTTTGAATCTATACCCGATGATTGCTGGAAAGCCATGCATCAAAATCTGCGGCCGGCAGGGGACGACTGTAGAAATAACCCTGGGCGAAGTCGCAGCCCTCCGCTTTCAGGAAGTGGGTCTGTGCCTCCTCTTCCACCCCTTCCGCAATGACTCGTAGACCGAGGCTATGGCCCATGTTGATAATGGCCCTGACCAATGACGCGTCATCATCCTCTTTCATCACATCCTGAACGAAAGATTTGTCGATTTTGAGGGTATCGAAGGGATAAGTCTTCAGATAGCTGAGTGCAGAGTACCCGGTGCCGAAATCGTCGACAGAGAGCTTTATTCCAGCCTGATCAAGTTCACGGAGGATATCCGCAGTCTGAATGGTATTGTCGAGAATGAGCCGCTCGGTAATTTCGAGTTCAAGCTGATCTGGCTCGAGCCCGCTTTGTTCAAGCGCCTGCATCACCGTTTTAACAAAGGCGGGGTCCCGGAACTGGCGCGGCGATACGTTGACCGAAATCCCGATTTTAATACCGGTCTGATTGCGCCAGCGCATGGCTGCCAGGCAACCCTCTTTCAGCACCCATTCACCAATTGGCGTAATCAGGCCGGTTTCCTCGGCCAGCGGTATAAACCGATCTGGCATCACCATGCCAAGAATTGGATTTTTCCAGCGCAGCAGTGCTTCGGCGAAGGCGAGCTGGCCGGTATCAGTGCGGACAATGGGCTGAAAATAGAGCTCGAATTCCTTCTGTTCCAGCGCCCTGCGCATAAGCGATTCCATTTGCAGGCGCTCATGGGAGACTTCAGTCATTTCTGGTTTAAACATCGCGTAAGCACTCTTACCATGGTTTTTGGCCTGATACATGGCGGCGTCAGCGTGTTGCAACAGCATGCCGCTGCTATCCGAGTCGTGAGGGAAGATCGAAATGCCAATGCTTGTGGTAATAAACACTTCCGTACCGTTGAGGACGTAGGGTGGCTCAAAGGTTGTCAGAATCCGCTGTGACACCTGAGTCGTCGCTTCAACGTCAGCCAGGCCGGGAAGCACTACAAGAAACTCGTCACCACCCAGTCTTGCAACTGTGCTGGTGCCCCGAAGACAGCTCGAGATGCGCCTGGCCGCCTCGATGAGAAGGTTGTCGCCGGCATCGTGGCCGAGGGTATCGTTAATGTGCTTGAAATTATCCAGGTCCAGAAACATGACGCCGACCAGGGTATTTTCACGGCGCGCCTGTGCCAGGGCGAGTTTGAGGCGATCCAGAGCGAGCATACGGTTTGGCAGACCGGTCAGGATATCGTAATTGGCCTGCCGGAGAAGCTGCTGTTCATAGCGTTTACGGATGCTGATGTCTTCGCCGAGAATAAGGTACCCGGTAGCATCACCGTTAGTCTCTTTTATCGGCGTTACGATCAACTGTTCCCAGAAGCGCTCGCCGTTTTTACGGGGGCTGTTCACTTCGCCCTGCCAGACGCCCACTCGCTGAACCTGTGTACGTATGGATTGCCAGAGCTGTTTGCTTTCCCTTTGGGAGTTGATGTCTTCGCTGAGCGATCCGGGGTGTTTGCCTGCAATGGCGCCGGGGTCATAGCCCGTCAGCTGGGTGAATTTATGGTTGGCATATTCGATTTGCCACTTGCGGTCGCAGATCAGAACAGAAGAAGGGCTTTGTTCAATAGCTTTCGATAATTTGCGAATCTCCTGGGCATCCCGCTCCTGCCGGTCAACGTCTTCTGAGAGGCGATTACGCATGTGATTGATGGCCTCGGTTACCTGCGCCAGTTCATCGCTGTTATTGAGCAGGGTATCCGGCCTGTCGAGCTTCAGGGGCTCATCCAGGTTGTTGAGGGAAAAACCCCGTGCATAATTCGCCATTGCAGTCAGGTGCTGGGTAACAAAGTGTCGAAAAATCAGCACGATCAAGATGGAAATAAAGAAGGTTTTAAGAAACTGTGTTGCCAGAATAATCACGACTTGCTGTTCCAGATCGGCGTAGACGCGGCGCAGGTCTGCCGTCACTGTTAACTGCCCGAGCGTAAACCTTTCATCGCCCTGATGGATCAGATCGAAACTGTGGCTGGTTGTGGACGTGTCATTCGGAATATTGCCCAGTACCAATTCAGAGTCAGGCTCGATCTTCAGCCGGAGATGAACGATATCCGGCAGGCTGAGAATGCCTTCAAGCTGAGTCTGCAGCAGTTTCTGATCGAGCGCCCAGAGGCTCCGGGCAAGACTTGAGGCGTAGCCCGTTTCGACGACCTGCATCCGGCGGTCAATCTGGGAGATATCCTTGGTAAAATCCGAATAGATCTGAATCGCCGAGCTGACCAGTGTGAAGGCCGAGCTGAACACCAGAATATAGGCGAGCAGCCTGAATGATAGGGGAGACCCGGATTTAAAATGCTGCAGACGAGTCAGAAGTTTCGGCATATTCTAACTTTTGAGACCAGGTCGGGTTAATGTAAGCTCAACCGACTATAGCAGCAGTTATTAAATATTGTCTCGCAAATGCCCGATTAATCGGAAGATTATTACTGGAAACGGAAAGTGAGAGGGAGGATATTTACTGGAAATAAAAGAAGCGAATATGGCGTCCCCTAGGGGGTTCGAACCCCTGTTGCCGCCGTGAAAGGGCGGAGTCCTAGGCCACTAGACGAAGGGGACGCATCGCTTCTTGCCTTGCCTCATCGAGGAGGCGCGTATATTAAGAAAGGCGATGGTGTCTGTCAAACAGTTTTTATCAAGTCAGGGCATGGCGGCAAGGCAGTGTTTTAGCTCCGTGGCCAGGCTGTCGAACATGCCCAGCCTGCCTTTTGATTCCAGAACCCTGAAAATGGATTGTGCTCCGGACCTTTGCTGCGGCTCGAGTTGCCCAATAACTTCTGCTTCGGAAGCACCAATCAGAGCGGCAATCGCCACTTCATATCCAACCTTGTTTTCCCCCGCACAGCGGTGGAAATGAGCTTCTCTTGACCCTTGTGAGGGCAGCCCTCGGGCATCGAAAACTTCTTTAGCGCAACCGGCGTATTCGGAATTGATTGTCGAGTAGCTGTCGATCAGGCCATCGTTTCTGGCCATCCTGACCAGATTGTCAACGCGGTCCTGAGCTTCCAGGCTGATATCCGGGAGCGACTGCTTCAGGTTGTCAGCGGTATAGCCGCGGGACATGAGTTGAAGCACTGTGAGGTACTCTCCGGTAATCAGTCCGCAGCTTTCATAGCTCTGGTTACTGGCCGGGTGATTCTGGTTGGCATAGGATTCACTCGCCAGAAGCAGGGCGGACAGGGTCAAAAGGGTCAGAGCGTTCCTTCGCATAATATCTCAAATCCATCAGTACGTTGGGGCAGGTTGCCATCAGCAGCGTGTGGCGTCTTTGAGTGCGGCCTCGAGTGCTTTATAGCGAAAATCAAACCCCTCGTCTTCAAGCTTTTTCGGGTGTGCCTGTTGACCGGTCAACAGCAAGCGGGCCATTTCACCCAGTCCAATCTTCAGCACGAAGGGTGGCACCGGGAAAACGGCGGGCCGGTGCAGAACGCCCGCCAGCACTGAAGTGAAACGGCGATTGGTGACTGGATCGGGGCTGACGACATTATAAGCGCCGTTGGCGCCCGGTGTTTCCAGCATCCAGATCAGCGCTGCCACTACGTCGTCTCTGTGGACCCATGGCATGAACTGTTGGCCGTTACCGATGCGTCCGCCGAGGCCGAGCTTGAAGGGCAGCAGCATTCGCTTAAGAAACCCGCCGCCGGGGCCGACAACTATGCCGGTGCGGGACAGGCAGACGCGGGTTTGCTCGCTGCTCACTGTCAGTGCTGCATTCTCCCAGTCTCTGCACATTTTATGGGTGAATTCATCGACCGGCGCCGTGTCTTCGGTGACAGGGTTGCTGCCCTGGTCGCCGTAAAATCCGACGGCAGAGCCGGATACAAGAACTTCTGGAGGTTGTTCCCAGGTGTTGATGACACTGGTCAGAGTTTTGGTCAGCGCTATCCGGCTGTCCCTGAGAGCCTGTTTGCGGGCTTCGGACCAGCGTTTGTCGGCAATGCCTTCGCCGGCAAGGTTGATCACGGCGTTGAACCCGGAGTGGCCCTGGAGGTTCTGCAAATCACTGAGAGCCTCTACATGGCCACAAAGTGACTGAACCACGCTGTCTGACTGTCGGCTGAGGACAGTCAAAGAATACCCTTTTTCCAACAGCGCCGGGCAAAGTGCCTGGCCGATGAAGCCGGTGCCCCCGGTGACAAGTATTCGTTTGTCCATATCGATTAACTCCATTGCGTCAGATTTCAGAGGCTGTTTTTAGAGCCGATTCAGGATTGCCGGGCCAACTCCTGCCTGACAACGTCACAAATCGCGTCGCCCAGCTGGGGGTTTTCACCAATGGGTGCAGCCAGCGAGATCGTCACTCCATAGGTTTTCTCAAGTTCTGTGATCATTCCCGGTACGTCTTTGCGTAAATGACGTCCGGCGGCGAGGAAAAGCGGTACGATCGTAAACGCTCGGGTTCCCTTCTCGACGCCTTCTGAGACGACTGTGTCGATAGACGGCTCAGCAAGTTCCATGTAGGCGATGCGGGAGCCCGGAACCGATTGCAGTGTTGGGCCGGCGAGTTTTTCAAAGGTCTCACACCAGCGTGAGTCGCTGCTACCATGGGCGAGAAGAATTATGGTCGGTTCGCCTTTCATATTTGCTCCTTTGTGTCTGTCAGTAAAGGATAGGATATCGTATATGTTCGATTGGAAGGAGATTCTGGATTTCTGGTTCGGTGAACTGGATGAGCACGGATTACCTGATGGCTTTCACCGCAACCGCTGGTTCCGGGCGAGCCGGGCCTTTGATCAGGAAATCCGCCGCCGGTTTATGTCCATGGTGCTGTTCGCCTCCGAGGACGGTCTCAGTCACTGGCGGTCCCAGCCTGGCGGCGCGTTGGCGGAAATTCTGCTGCTTGACCAGTTTACTCGTCAGATTCACAGGGGTGGCGCGCTGGCGTTCCAGAATGATCGGTTGGCAGTCCGGCTTTGCAGGGAAGCACTGAGGCCCGGCCATGACATGGCTTTGCCACCCGTGCAGAGGGGTTTTTTGTATATGCCACTGCAACATTCGGAAAAGCGTGAAGATCAGGCCTTATCCATCGAGTGCTATGCGCAGCTTGCGACCGCCACCGATGGTATTGCCGGTGAATTCATGAACAGCTTTCTTCAGTCCGCCCTTGATCACCGCGACATTATCGATCGGTTCGGTCGGTTCCCCCATAGAAACGCGGCCCTCAAGCGTCGTTCGGGGCCGGAAGAGGAAATCTATCTTGAGACTGGAAAGCGTTTTGGGCAATAAAAAGGGTTGACGGCAAGGGGTGAATCCGTAGAATGCCCATCCGTTGATCAGGCGGGAATAGCTCAGTGGTAGAGCACAACCTTGCCAAGGTTGGGGTCGCGAGTTCAAATCTCGTTTCCCGCTCCAGATTTTCCAAAACCCGGCGCCCAAGCCGGGTTTTTTCGTTTTATACTTCAGGAATCGCTGAATCTGGCCGGAGGCCTGAAGCCAACATGAATATTCACGCCCTTAATTTGTATCCCGTGAAATCGCTGGCGGGGATTCCGGTCGAATCTTTCTCGCTGGACGATTTTGGCCCGGCGGGAGATCGCCGCTGGATGATTGTGGACGCAGAACGACAGTTTGTAACCCAGCGTTCGAATCCCGAACTTGCCCTTGTTAAAACTCGGTTTGCCGGCCCGGATGTTGTGATCACCATCCCGGGGGAGGGCGAGTTTCGGCTGTTTCCTGACGCCGAACCTTGCGTGGTGAGTGTCTGGCGTGACCAGGTCAGCGCCGTCCTCGGTTCGAATCATGCCTCCGAGGCACTCTCGCGGTTCTGCGGGAAAAGAGTGTACGTTGTGTACATGTCTGACGATGTTTTCCGGCGCGTTGATCCAGATTGGGTTCCCGCGTATCGTCGTGTCAGTTTTGCCGATGGTTTTCCGTTTCTTGTGACCAGCACGGCGTCTCTCGAAGAGCTGAATTCCCGGCTTGCCCATCCGGTTGAGATGCGTCGGTTCCGTCCTAATATAGTGATCAGTGGCGCCGAACCCTGGGATGAAGACAACTGGAGAGCGTTGGTGATCGGGGATGTTTCACTCAGTCTGGTCAAGCCTTGCTCGCGCTGCATAATGACGACGGTGGATCCGGATACCGGGGACCGATCACCAGACGGTCAGCCGCTTAAAACACTGGGAAGCTACAGAAGAACGCCTGACGGCGTTATTTTTGGTGTCAATGGGGTTCACAATGCCCGCGGCATACTGTCGGTCGGCGACCCAGTCTCACTCGAATAACAGGAGTTGTAAATAGTGCCACTGCTCACCCTGGATGCCATCTCGCTGGCTTACGGTATGCAACCCCTTCTTGACCAGGCCGCCATGACTGTGGAGCAGGGTGAGCGCATCTGCCTGCTGGGGCGTAATGGGCAGGGCAAGTCCACTTTGCTGCGCATTGTCAGTGGAGAAATACAGCCGGATGGCGGAGTGGTCAGGCTCGACGATGGAGCGGTTTTGTCGGTACTTCCGCAAAACCTTCCGGTAGATGATCAGCGCACGGCCTATGAAGTAGTCTCCGGCGCCTTTCCCGAAACCGGTGAGCTTCTCTCCGAATTTCATCGCCTGGCCCAGTCTGCAGACGAGCAAAGTCTGGACCAGCTGATGAAAGTACAAGAGCGACTGGAAGCTCTGAACGGCTGGAGTCTCGATCAGAAAGTCAGCGACATCCTTGCCCAGTACTCAATCGATCCTGATCAGACTCTCAACACGCTTTCTGGCGGATGGCAGCGCCGGGTATTACTTGCCAGGGCCCTGGTCACGGATCCCAATATACTGCTGCTGGACGAGCCGACCAACCATCTGGATGTGCCCGCGATTGCATGGCTTGAAGAAGCGCTCTTGCAGTTCCGGGGTGCCATTCTCTTCGTCAGTCACGACCGGGCATTTATTCGTCGGATGGCGACCCGCGTTGTGGAACTTGATCGCGGACATCTGGTGAGCTTTGCCGCATCCTACGACCGTTACCTTGAGCTCAAAGATAAGGCTCTGGAAGAAGAGGAGCAGCAGAATGCGCTGTTCGATAAGCGGTTAAAGCAGGAAGAGGCCTGGATTCGACAGGGCGTAAAAGCGCGGCGAACCCGCAACATGGGGAGAGTGCGGGCGCTAAAAGCCATGCGGGACGAGCGGCTTCAGCGCCGGGAGCGTGGCGGCACCGCGTCATTCGCCGTAGAGGATGCCGCCCGTTCCGGTAAGCTGGTGGTCGAGGCTCAAAACGCGGCTTTCGCTTTCGACGGCGGTGATCCGATTGTCCAGGCCATGAACATGACCGTGCTTCGTGGTGATAAAATTGGGCTTGTGGGTGAAAACGGTACTGGAAAGACCACATTGGTGCGTCTGATGCTGGGCGATCTTTCCCCTACGGAGGGGCAGATCCGGTTAGGAACTAACCTCCAGGTGGCTTACTTTGATCAGCTTCGCGGTGCTTTGGACCTGGACAGTAACGCGCTGGATAATCTTTCAGAGGGACGCGAATTCATCGAGATCAACGGCCAAAGCAAGCATGTTCTGGGTTATTTACAGGAATTTCTGTTCAGCCCGGAACGTGCACGATCCCCCGTGCGTGTATTCTCAGGGGGCGAGAGAGCAAGGCTGTTACTCGCAAAGCTTTTCAGCAAACCGGCGAATATTCTGGTTCTTGATGAGCCGACGAACGATCTGGACGTAGAAACCCTGGAACTGCTGGAAGCCAGATTGGTGGAATTTGCGGGTACCGTTATCGTGATCAGCCACGACCGCGAATTTCTGGATAATGTAGTAACAGACACGGTCTTTCTCGACGGGTCCGGCAAGGTGCGTGAGTTTGTCGGTGGTTACTCAGACTGGCGGCGTCAGGGCGGGCGTTTCCCCACGGAGGCCAGCGAGCGGTCGACCAAGAGTAATAAGACCCCGGCCAGGCCCGCGCCACCTGCGAAAAAACCGAAGGCTGCAAAGCTCAGTTACAAGCTCAAGCTTGAGCTGGACGAACTACCGAAGAATATCGAGTCGCTTGAGGCGCAACTGTCCCGATTGCAGAGTGCTGTCGGGGCCCCGGAGTTCTATTCGCGCCCACCCGATGAAGTGTCGGCGACCCTTGAGCAAATGTCGGAAACCCAACGCCAGCTAGATTCACTGATGGAACGCTGGATGGAACTGGACGCGCAGGCTAACCAATGAAAGTCAATTATCGGTTTGAACTTGAAGGCAGGGCGCCCGTTGAATTCCGGGTCACAGACCAGCCTGCAGCCACGAATCAGGCTAACCTGCCTGGCTGGACAAAGCTCGAACATTGCCAGTGTTCAAATTGTCCGCTCAAGCCGGCAGATACTGCCAGGTGCCCGGCCGCTGTTGAAATCCTTCCGGTTGTGACGGAATTTCAGGCAGACGATGCCTACCAGAAGGTGTCTGTTGTGGTTCAGGACGAGCGTCGGACCTATTCCAAGTCAACCACGCTGGAGGAAGCGCTACGCTCGCTTCTGGGGCTTAAAATGGCCACCAGCGGCTGCCCGGTCTTATCTGAGCTCAAGCCGATGGCCATTCATCATTTGCCTTTCGCCAGCACCGATGAATTTATCATGCGCAGCGTTTCTCATTACTTACTGCAGCAGTACCTTGCCAAACGCAATGGTGAGGAGCCGGACTGGGATCTGAAAGGCCTGGTCGCCAGAAATCAGCGCCTGCAATTGGTCAACCAGGCGCTTTGGCAGCGTATTCATTCCGTTTGCAAGGGAGACAGCAACCTGAAGGCGCTGCTGAACTTCTTTTCGATGGCTTCCAGTGTCAGCTTCTCCCTGGAGAGTCAGCTGCGGAAACTGGAAACCAAAATGAAAGGTGACGGGACTCTCTAGCGGGACTCTCTAGAGGGTTATTTAGAAAGAGATGGTTTGGGTGTGCTGTCGGGGTGCTGCAGAAAGGCATCCACCTTTACTTAGTTATGAATGCGCACCGCCAGAACATCGCAAACAGCTCCATGAAGAACGCCGTTGGCGGTAGAGCCCAGTAGTAGCTGAAATCCTTTACGCCCATGGCTGCCAACCACAATCAGATCTGCGCCCAGTTCTTCAGCGAGCCGATGGATTTCGGATTCCGGGCGACCTACAAGCACTAACTGGTTACCAGGCTTTATGCCATGCTTTTCTCCATAACCATGGAGTTTTTCCGTCGCCGCTTTATCGAGCTGATCCTGCAGCTCTGTCAGGTCCATCGGGATATCGCCACCGTAGGCATAACCCACCGGTTCTACCACATGAACCAGCACCACTTCCGCGCCATAGGCTTTGCTGATCTCCATTGCCTTATCGAGGACACTCGGCGCCTCTTCAGTAAGATCAATCGCAACCAGCATTTTTTTATAGATGGACATTTCGTCACTCCTTGAAGTCCGGATTCTTTATGAAGTGTAATTCAATAACGAAAAGGATCAAAAAGAATCGCGATGTTGCTCATCAGGCGCTGCCAAGCAGCAGGCCAATGGCGGTCTCAAGGCCGTCGAGAATGCCTTTGGAGTAACGATCAATTACGAACGCGACGTTGTTATCGTTGAAATTGATGTAGGAGCTCCGGATGAACTGCCACTTGGAACTGAGGTTGTCGAGTGTGGATTTGAGCTCTCCACTGGCATCGCCTTTTTTGACATCGGCAAGCAGGGTATCGAAAAGGCGTGCCTGCTCGTCCAGTGGAACATCGCTGGATGACCCCTGAAAGGTCTGGGCTACCTGGGAGTTGGTCCGGGCGGAATACTTGGCCATCATCTGCGCCATGGTGACCGCTGCCGAGCGGGCGGCCTCAACGCGAGGATCAGTGTTGGTTTCGTTACTTTCCTGAGCAACCATGTACAACTCGTTGGCTGACTGGTTCAGCGTGATTGCCTGGTTTGCCATATCTGATACCAGGCGAAGATCCGGGTAACCAGTGTTCCGGACATCGTTGATGTTGCTGCGCATCAGGCTTTTGAACTCGTCGAACTCCTGATTCAGGCTTTCGACCTGTTCGTCAGAAAGAATGCTGGAGGCGTTATCGGCAACCGAATTCATGGCGTCGTTTGCCTGGTTAATGCTGGCAACGATTTCGTTAAGGGTCTCGGTGTCCCCAACTGCGCTGAAGCGATAGTAGGCGTCCAGTGACATGTAGTTGCTGACACGGAACTGGTGGAGATTTGAGAGGAAATCATCACCGCCGTTTTCCTGCGCTCTTGCCGCGAACGAGGTAAATAATAGAAGAATGAGTGCGGTTACCAGTGATCTAACTCGCAACTGAGCGTCTTTCATCGGATGAGTCTCCGTTAAGGCCATGTTATTATTGTGGACTAAAGTCTGGGAGCGAAGGTAAAGTAACTTCGCTAACCAATCAAGCAGTTTTGACCGGCCCAAGACGGGCAAATGTCAACGATTTTAAAATGATTGAATCAGGTTCCGTCACTTTTTGAATAGTGCGCGATAGCTGTTTGAAATACAACAATTCCATTCTCTGACAGCGGTTCTTTCGGGAAGCTCGAGCGGTCGGGGATTGTTGATTCGTCGAGAAATAAATTGACAAATGGCCTGTTTTTTTTCATCGTGTCACCGCACGATTCAAACGACTGTATGAATTTTTGGATCGCTTGATCGGGTAGTGACCGAAATATCGCTGCATTGGTGGTCGCCTGGCGAATCGCTGGTGCGGCTGTCTCAGCAGTTCCAAACACAGACTGGAGATCAGTTGATGATTTACGAAGGTAAAGCCATCACGGTTAAAGAGATCGAAGGCGGGATCGCTCAGTTGGACTTCGACTTGCAGGGCGAGTCAGTAAACAAGTTCAACCGTCTGACGATTGAAGAGCTCCGCGCCGCGACTGACAAGTTGGAAGCGAAAAAAGGCCTTAAGGGTCTTGTTGTGACCAGCTCCAAGGACAGCTTCATTGTTGGTGCCGATATTAACGAGTTCACCGAGCTGTTTGCCGGCCCGGAAGAGGATCTGGTAGCTAACAATCTCAAGGCGAACGAAGTATTCAGCGCAATTGAAGACCTGCCTTTCCCCACCGTAACAGCCATTAACGGCATGGCGCTGGGCGGCGGCTTCGAGATGTGCCTCGCCACTGACTACCGGGTGATGGACAGCAAAGCCAAAGTCGGTCTGCCAGAAGTGAAGCTGGGTATTTTCCCGGGTTTCGGTGGCACCGTGCGCCTTTCTCGTCTCATTGGCGTTGATTATGCCGTGGAATGGATTTGTGGCGGCACTGAAAATCGTGCCGATAAAGCCTTCAATGTGGGTGCCGTTGATGCCGTTCTCGATAAAGAGAAGCTGGTAGACGCCGCGATCGGCATTATTAATCAGTGCAACGAAGGCAAGCTTGACTACCACGCGCGCCGCGAAGAGAAGAAGGGCAAGATCAAGCTCAACGCCATGGAAAGCATGATGGCGTTCGAAATCTCCAAGGGGTTTGTGGCTGCACAGGCTGGTAAGAACTACCCGGCGCCGGTTGAGGCCATCAAGGTGATGCAGAAGCACGCCGGGCTGACCCGTGACAAGGCGATTGAAGTTGAAGCGAAGGGTTTTGCCAAGATGGCAAAAACCAATGTCGCTGCCTGCCTGGTTGGCTTGTTCCTGAACGATCAGGAGCTGAAGAAAAAAGCCAAGGCGTGGGAAAAAGAAGCCAGTGAAGTGAAACTGGCAGCCGTGCTGGGTGCTGGCATCATGGGTGGCGGTGTTGCGTATCAGTCTGCACTGAAAGGCACGCCGATCATCATGAAGGACATTGCCCAGGAAGGCATCACGCTGGGCCTGAACGAAGCCAAGAAACAACTGGCCAAGCGTGTCGATAAGGGCAAGATGGACGCGGGCAAGATGGCCGACGTCCTGAACAGCATTACGCCGACCCTGAACTACGGTGACTTCAAGAACGTCGATCTTATCGTTGAGGCGGTCGTTGAGAATCCGAAAGTAAAAGATGCGGTTCTGCGTGAGACAGAAGACCATATTCGCGAAGATGCGATTCTGACGTCAAATACCTCAACCATTTCCATCGATCTTTTGGCCAAGAATCTGAAGCGTCCGGAAAACTTCTGCGGCATGCACTTCTTCAACCCGGTACACATGATGCCGCTGGTTGAGGTTATTCGCGGCAAGAAGACCAGTGACCGCGCGATTGCCACCACGGTTGCTTACGCCAAGGCCATGGGCAAGACGCCTATCGTTGTTAACGACTGCCCGGGCTTCCTGGTCAACCGTGTTCTGTTCCCGTACTTCGGTGGCTTTGTGAATCTGGTGCGTGACGGTGCTGATTTCCAGCACGTCGACAAGGTTATGGAAAAGTTTGGCTGGCCGATGGGCCCTGCCTATCTGCTGGACGTTGTCGGCATGGACACCGGCAAACACGCTGGTCAGGTTATGGCCGACGGCTTCCCGGATCGTATGAAGCACGAAGGTACAACAGCCATTGACGTGATGTTCGATAACAACCGTTACGGACAGAAGAACGACAAAGGCTTCTATAAGTACGAACTGGACCGCAAGGGCAAACAGCAGAAGATTGTTGATGAAGAGACCTACAAGCTGCTTGAACCGGTTGTTCAGGGTAAGAACGACTTCAGTGACGAAGACATCATCGCTCGCATGATGATTCCTCTGTGCCTGGAGACCGTTCGCTGCCTGGAAGATGGCATTGTCGAAGATCCGGCAGACGCTGATATGGGCCTCATTTTCGGTATCGGCTTCCCGCCGTTCCGTGGTGGTGCGCTCCGCTACATCGACGACCTGGGTGTCGACAAGTTCGTCGAGTTGGCAGACAAGTTTGCAGACCTTGGTGCTTTGTATCATCCGACCAAGAAGCTGCGTGAAATGGCCAAGAAGGGCGAAAAGTTCTTTGGCTAACCCTGAACGAGATTCCCGAACGGAGAAAGATCTATGAGCCTTAATCCGAGAGACGTTGTCGTAGTCGATTGCGTGCGGACTCCGATGGGTCGTGCCAAAAACGGTTGTTTCCGTAATGTGCGTGCCGAAAACCTGTCGGCCGCGCTGATCGAAGCACTGTTTGAGCGCAACCCGAAGCTCGACCCGAAAGAAGTGGAAGATGTGATCTGGGGCTGTGTAAATCAGACCAAAGAGCAGGGTTTTAACGTCGCGCGTCAGATTTCCGTGATGACTCGTATTCCTCATGAATCGGCTGCCCAGACGGTCAACCGCCTGTGTGGTTCCTCGATGTCGGCCATTCATACCGCTGCCCAGGCAATTCAGACGGGCAATGGCGATATGTTCATGGTTGGTGGTGTCGAGCACATGGGGCATGTCTCCATGACCGAAGGTTTCGACCATAACCCGGCGGCCTCCAAATACACCGCCAAGGCCTCCAATATGATGGGGCTGACCGCGGAAATGCTGTCCAAGATGCACGGCATTACCCGTCAGCAGCAGGACGAGTTTGGTGCTCGCTCTCACCGTCTGGCACATGAAGCGACCCAGGAAGGCCGTTTCAAAAATGAAATTGTGCCTATTGAAGGTCATGACGAGAATGGCTTCAAAGTCTTGATCGAGGAAGATGAGACGATTCGTCCGGACACCACAGTCGAGTCTCTTGGTAAACTGAAGCCAGCGTTCGACCCGAAAAACGGAACGGTAACGGCAGGGACATCCTCACAGCTCACCGATGGTGCCTCTGCAATGGTTCTGATGTCTGCCGAGCGTGCCGAAGCCCTGGGGCTGAAGCCAATTGCCAGGATCCGTAGTATGGCTGTCGCAGGCGTCGATCCCGCTATCATGGGTTACGGCCCGGTACCTGCTACCAAAAAGGCGCTGAAGCGCGCAGGCCTGAAAGTCGAAGATATCGACTTCTGGGAACTGAACGAAGCCTTTGCAGGGCAGTCTCTGCCGGTTCTGAAGGACCTTAAGCTTCTAGGCGTTATGGAAGAGAAAGTAAACCTGAACGGCGGTGCGATTGCCCTAGGCCATCCGCTGGGTTGTTCCGGTGCACGAATCTCGACCACGCTGTTGAATGTCATGCAGGCCAAAGGCGGTAAGCTTGGTGTTTCCACCATGTGTATCGGTATGGGGCAGGGCATTGCAACGGTCTGGGAACGTCTCTGATTCGCTGAAGTGAATCAATAACGCGTCCAGAGAAGGCCCGGCAAACGCCGGGCCTTCTTGTCTGTGAGAGAACAAAAACCGTGCCGCATTTTTCACGAATGGGTTGTCTTGCTTTTCTTGACCCTGTAAAACAATGCACATAGACCAACATGGCGGCTATAAAGTGTTTTCTAGCCGACTGATTTTACAGCGAGTTTACGGTTTGCTTATTTTTCAACCGTTGATCGCCAAGGATACAGATCTCCGATATGGGTAAAAGCCTCGTTATTGTCGAGTCGCCAGCGAAAGCGAAGACCATCAACAAATACCTCGGCTCGGACTTCATTGTTAAGTCCAGTGTAGGGCATATTCGTGACCTTCCGGTTAGCGGTTCCGGATCCACTTCCGATCCCAAAGAGCGGGCACGGCAAGCCGCGATTACCCGCAAGATGAACCCGGAAGAAAAGGCCGTCCACAAAAAGAAGAAGGCGCGGGATCAATTGGTGGCGCGTATGGGCGTGGACCCTGATCGCGACTGGGATGCCCGTTACGAAATTCTGCCCGGCAAGGAAAAAGTCGTCAGCGAACTAAAACGGCTGGCGAAGTCCGCTGACAATATTTATCTCGCGACGGATTTGGATCGCGAGGGAGAAGCCATTGCCTGGCATCTGCAGCAGACTATAGGCGGTGAGCCGGAGAAATATCGCCGGGTAGTATTCAACGAAATCACCAAGCGGGCGATTCAGGAAGCCTTCAAAGACCCGGGCAGCCTCGACACTGACCGTGTGAATGCCCAGCAGGCCCGCCGTTTCCTGGACCGTGTCGTGGGTTATATGGTGTCGCCCCTGTTATGGGGGAAGATTGCCAGAGGTCTGTCGGCAGGCCGGGTTCAATCCGTTGCCGTGCGACTGATCGTTGAGCGCGAGCGGGAAATCCGTAAATTCGTGCCGGAAGAATTCTGGCAGTTACACGCAGACCTGACTCGAAGCAAAACGGGAAATCCAATTCGGTTTGAAGTCACCCGGTATGACAACAAGGCCTATCGGCCATCCAATGAAAAACAGAGCGTTGAACACGTTGAGCGCCTGAAAGCTGGTAACTTCAAGGTCGCCAAGCGCGAAGACAAGCCGACCAGCTCCCGACCATCCGCGCCGTTTATCACCTCGACTCTTCAGCAGGCCGCCAGTAACCGGATGGGGTTCAGTGTCAAGAAAACCATGATGCTGGCCCAGCGTTTGTATGAGGCTGGCTTCATTACCTATATGCGTACAGACTCGACTAACCTGGGTCAGGATGCGGTGGGCACTTGCCGGGACTATGTCAAAAAGCAGTTTGGCGAAAAGTTCCTGCCTGAAAAGCCCAGAGTATACGGCAGCAGAGAGGGCGCTCAGGAAGCGCACGAGGCGATCAGGCCCACCGATGTGGATCGAAGGCCTACCGACATTCAAGGGCTTGAGAAAGACGCTGAGAAGCTCTACGAACTGATCTGGCGGCAGTTCATTGCCTGCCAGATGGCGGATGCAGAGTTCCTGAGCACATCGATCCTAGTGGCAAACGGCGATTATGAGCTTCGAATCCGCGGACGGATCATCAAATTTGAGGGCTTTCAGAAAGCGGCGCCCCAGACCTCGAAAAAAGACGAAGACATTGCGTTGCCGGATATCAAGGAAGGCGAGGCGCTCGGTCTTGAGAAGCTCGATCCGACCCAGCATTTTACCAAACCGTCGCCCCGTTACACTGAGGCCAGCCTGGTCAAGGAGTTGGAGAAACAGGGTATTGGTCGACCCTCTACGTACGCCTCCATTATTTCGACCATCCAGGATCGAGGCTATGTACGTCTCCAGAATCGGCGTTTCTATGCCGAGAAAATGGGCGAAATTGTCACCGGACGTCTGTCCGAATCCTTCCCGAACCTGATGGATTTCGATTTCACAGCCCGGATGGAAGATGAGCTCGATGAAATTGCCTCCGGTGATGTGCAGTGGAAGAAGGTACTGAACAACTTCTACGATCGCTTCCGAAAGCAGCTTGAAACCGCAGAAAGCGCCGACGAAGGCGGAATGCGAGCGAACACGCCCACAGAAACCGACATTCCGTGCCCCACCTGTGAACGGCCCATGCAGATTCGTGTTGCCAGCACTGGGGTATTTCTCGGTTGTTCGGGGTATTCGCTGCCGCCCAAAGAACGCTGCAAAACCACCATCAACCTGGTTTCGGGCGATGAAGTGGTGAGCGCAGACGAAGACGTGGAAGGCGAGGGCGAAAGCCGCCTGCTGCGCAAAAAACGCCGTTGCCCCATATGCAGCACGGCCATGGACAGCTACCTTGTGGATGAGGGCCGAAAACTCCACGTGTGTGGTAATAACCCGGATTGTTCCGGATTCGAGGTAGAGAAGGGCACATTCCGCATCAAGGGCTATGAGGGACCAACCCTCGAGTGCGACAAGTGCGGTTCCGAGATGCAGCTGAAAACCGGCCGCTTCGGCAAATACTTTGGCTGCACCAACGATGATTGCAAGAACACTCGCAAACTGCTTAAAAGCGGTGAGCCCGCGCCACCCAAGATGGACCCGGTTCCGATGCCAGAACTCGCCTGCCAGAAGGTGGATGACACCTACGTTCTTCGTGATGGTGCGTCTGGTCTGTTTCTGGCGGCGAGCAAATTCCCCAAGAACCGGGAGACCCGTCCTCCGCTGGTGAAAGAGATCAAGCCGCACCAGAAGGAAATTGATCCAAAGCACGATTATCTGATGGATGCGCCTTCAGCGGATCCCGAGGGCAACCCCACAGTGATCCGCTACAGCCGCAAGACCAAGGAGCAGTATGTTATGTCCGAGAAAGAGGGCAAGGCGACAGGCTGGTCGGCGTGGTATGAGAGCGGCCGCTGGGTGCCTAAAGATAAGAACAAATGATTGGTTAGCCACGGACGTACACGGACATGCGCGGACTCATACGGACAAAGACTTAAATATCTTTTTGTCCGTGCAAGTCCGTGTCGTCCGTGGCAATAATCGTTAAGTTTTTTTCCTGAGCCTCTGAATCAGCGACGAAGTATCCCAGCGACTGCCACCCATCTGCTGAACATCTCCATAGAACTGGTCCACCAGGGCCGCCACGGGTATGCGTGAGCCGTTTTTCCGTGCTTCCTCCAGGCAAATTGCCAGGTCTTTACGCATCCAGTCCACCGCAAAGCCATGTTCGAATTCCCCGTCTATCATTGTCCCGGAGCGGTTTTCCATCTGCCATGACTGGGCCGCCCCCCTGGAAATAACGTCGACGACTTTCTGAACATCCAGCTCCGCCTGTTCGGCAAAGTGCAGTGCCTCGGACAGCCCCTGTACCAGGCCTGCGATGGCAATCTGGTTCACCATTTTGGTTCGCTGGCCGCTGCCTGTGGTGCCCATTAAATTCAGGGCTTTGGCGTAGTGTTCCATCAGCGGTTTTGCTTTTGAAAACGCCTGCTCTGTGCCGCCGCACATGATGGTTAGCTGACCGTTTTCCGCGCCTTGTTGCCCGCCGGAAACCGGCGCATCGACGAATCCCAGTTGTCGTTCTGCGGCGAGTTTCGCCAGATGCTCCGCAATCCCTGCGGATGCAGTGGTGTGGTCCACCAGAACGGCGCCAGGGCTGGCATTTTCAATGACGCCTTCCGGGCCTTCAAATACCTCCTTAAGGTCTTTGTCTGCGCCGACACAGGTAAAGATCAGGTCTGCACCGGTGACTGCTTCGGCAATGGATTTGCAAACGGTGCCGGGGTAATCAGACGCCCACTGCTCAGCTTTAGCTGGGGTCCGGTTCCAGACGGTAACGGCAATACCTGCGTTGGCCAGGTGTCCTGCCATGGGGTACCCCATAACGCCAAGTCCCAGAAAGGCAGCTTTGATGCTCATCGGTTATTCTCCGGTATGGTGTTGTTATTGATAAGGCCTGATCATTGCAGAATGTCTGTGCACAAAAAAGGCCGCTGTACTAGCGGCCTACTCTGAAAACCCGATTTGACGCTTATTTTTTCGGGTATTTCCGAACGTCAGAACCCGTGTAGAGCTGTCGTGGACGACCGATCCGGTAGTTACCACTGACCATTTCGTTCCAGTGCGCGAACCATCCAATGGTGCGCGACAGGGCAAAAATCACCGTGAACATGGAGGTTGGAATTCCGATTGCCTTGAGAATCAGGCCGGAGTAAAAGTCCACATTGGGATAAAGTTTGCGCTCAACAAAATAGTCATCTTCCAGTGCAATTTTTTCCAGGCGCTGCGCAATCCTGAGTAGGGGATCGTTTTCCAGGCCAAGCTCGGTCAGCACTTCGTGAGCGGTCTCTGCCATTACCTTGGCGCGGGGGTCGAAGTTCTTGTAAACCCGGTGGCCAAAGCCCATCAGGCGGAAAGGATCGTCTTTGTCCTTGGCCTTGGCGATGTACTTTTCGATGTTTGATTCATCACCAATCTCAGCCAGCATGTCCAGTACAGCTTCGTTGGCGCCGCCGTGAGCCGGGCCCCAGAGTGCTGCGATACCGGATGCGATACAGGCATAAGGGTTAGCACCTGTGGAGCCCGCAAGGCGTACAGTCGAGGTGGAAGCATTCTGCTCGTGATCCGCATGCAGGATGAAGATCTTGTCCATGGCTTTCGCCAGAATAGGATTCGGTTTGTACTCCTCACAGGGCACGCCAAACATCATCTGCAAGAAGTTTTCGGCGTAGGACAGGTCGTTACGCGGATACACAAACGGCTGACCGATACTGTACTTGTAACACCAGGCAGCAATAGTCGGCATCTTGGCGATCAGGCGGTGCGCGGTAATCTCACGCTCGTGCTCATCGGTAACATCCATCTGATCGTGATAGAACGCTGACAGTGCACCAACGACGCCGCACATGATGGCCATCGGGTGGGCGTCTCGGCGGAAACCCTGGTAGAAGTTGCGCATCTGATCATGAAGCATGGTGTGATTCTTGATCGTCTGATGGAACGTCTTGTTTTCTTCGGCGCTGGGCAGCTCACCGTTAAGCAATAAATAGCAAACCTCAAGATAGTCAGAATTCTCAGCCAGCTCCTCTATCGGATAACCACGATGCAGGAGAACGCCGTTTGCGCCGTCAATGTAGGTGATCTTTGATTCGCAGGCCGCTGTCGAAACAAATCCCGGGTCATACGTAAATATACCTTCCTGAACCAGGCTGCGTACATCGATGACGTCAGGGCCGACAGTGCCGGAATACATCGGTAGCTCTATGGACTTGTCACCCACCGAAAGCGTGGCTTTCTTATCGGTCATGGTGCTCTCCTATAATTATCAACGTTGGGATGCTTGTCAGCGTTTGGAAGCATTAGAAGACGCGTATTATCGCAAAACTGGCGGCAAAATATAGGGCGTTCGCTTTTTTTGTCGATGAAATGGGTCACAAGGGCCCACAAAAGTCAGGATCCGGCCGCTGATACCGGGGCTGGAGATAAAGTCCGAGGCCCTGATTTTACGGGCTTTTGCAACCTTGCACGTTTGTAATTGGAGGGGCTACTCCTTATAATCTCTAGCCCGTAATCGGGGACTCGCCGTGTAAAGCGCCGGATTCGGAAGAGCGCAAGCCCGGCCCCCCCGCTGAGCCAATCGTGTGTCGGTATCGTATCTGCACACTGATCTGTACATACCAACCCCTCTGCGGTCGGATCCGATCCGTTCTGTGGAATCAAAAAGAGAGTGTGAGAGCGCTGTGAATAGCAAACGACCAGTAAATCTCGATCTCGGCAAGTTTCATTTTCCGCTGCCTGCCATAACGTCCATTCTGCATCGCATCAGTGGCATCATTATCTTTATTGGTGTTGCGTTCATGCTGTACGGGCTTGAGCTCTCCCTTAGCGGAGACGCTGGCTTCAGTCGAGTAAGTGACTTGCTGGACAGCTTCCTGGCGAAGCTGATCACCTGGGGCATTCTATCCGCCCTGTTGTACCACCTGGTTGCCGGCATCAAGCACTTGCTGATGGATATGGGTATCGGCGAAGAACTGGAAAGCGGCCTCCTCGCCGCCAGGGCCACGATCGTGGTTTCCGTTATCCTCATAATTCTGGCAGGAGTCTGGGTATGGTAAACAGCGTAACGAACCTCGGCAGAAGTGGCGTTTTTGACTGGATGGTCCAGCGTGTCACGGCTTACGTACTTGCTCTATATACGATCTTCTTGATCGGTTTTATGCTCACGACAGACGTTGACTATCAGACCTGGTCAGGGCTTTTCAGCCAGACCTGGTTCCGGATTTTCACGCTTCTCGCTCTGGTTTCGATCGGCGCTCATGCATGGGTTGGTCTTTGGACAGTAACAACAGACTACATCAAGGCAATGGCGCCGAGGTTTCTGGTTCAGGCGTCTTGTGGGCTGGCGATGTTCGTGTACCTGGTTTGGGGCATTCAGATTCTGTGGGGGCTTTAATTAATGTCTAACATCAAGACCATGTCTTACGATTCGATTGTGATTGGCGGCGGCGGCTCAGGCATGCGTGCCGCACTTCAACTAACCGAGTCAGGCGTTAACACTGCGTGTATTACCAAGGTGTTTCCGACCCGTTCACACACTGTTTCGGCCCAGGGTGGTATTACCTGTGCAATTGCAAGCGCGGATCCGAACGATGACTGGCGCTGGCACATGTACGACACCGTAAAAGGGTCTGACTACATTGCCGACCAGGATGCCGTCGAATATATGTGTTCTGTCGGCCCCCAGGCGGTGTTCGAGCTGGAGCACATGGGCCTTCCTTTCTCCCGCACGGAGCAGGGACGCATTTATCAGCGGCCGTTCGGTGGCCAATCGAAGGGCCCGGATAACCCCACTCAGGCAGCACGTACTTGTGCAGCTGCTGATCGTACCGGGCACGCGTTGCTGCACACTCTTTATCAGGCAAACCTGAAGGGAGGCACGACGTTCCTGAACGAATGGTATGCAGTCGATCTGGTGAAAAACAGCAAGAACGAAGTGGTTGGTGTCGTTGCGATCGAGATCGAAACCGGTGAAGTTGCCTACATCAAGTCCAAGGCAACAGTTCTGGCAACCGGTGGTGCAGGGCGGATTTATTCGTCGACTACTAACGCTCTGATCAACACCGGTGACGGTGTCGGAATGGCACTGCGCGCAGGCTTCCCGATGCAGGATATGGAAATGTGGCAGTTCCACCCCACCGGTATTTACGGTGCGGGTACGCTGGTGACCGAAGGTTGCCGGGGTGAGGGCGGCTATCTGATCAACTCGGAAGGCGAACGCTTCATGGAGCGTTACGCTCCGAACGCCAAAGATCTCGCCGGGCGCGACGTTGTTGCGCGATCCATGGTCATCGAAATTCTGGAAGGCCGCGGTTGTGGCCCGGAGAAAGACCATGTGCTGCTGAAGCTTGACCATCTGGGTGAAGAAACCCTGAATCTTCGACTGCCCGGCATTTGCGAGCTTTCCCGTACTTTCGCCCATGTGGATCCGGTCAAAGAGCCTGTTCCGGTGGTGCCTACCTGCCACTACATGATGGGTGGCATTCCCACCACGGTTGGTGGCCAGGCCCTGACTCAGGATAAAGATGGCAAAGACCAGCCGATTCCCGGACTGTTCGCCTGTGGTGAGGCGGCTTGTGTGTCTGTTCATGGCGCGAATCGCCTGGGTGGCAACTCACTGCTGGACCTGGTGGTTTTTGGTCGCTCTGCGGGTCTATACATTGAGGAGCAGCTTCGCGGCGGTTTTGAAACCGATGGCGCCACTGAGGAAAACATCAAGTCTGCCATGTCTCGTCTGGACCGCTTGAACTCGGCGTCGGAAGGCGAAAGCGTTGCAGACGTCCGTAAGGACCTTCAAAGCTGTATGCAGCTCTACTTCGGGGTGTTCCGTGATGGCAAAGCCATGGAAGAGGGCCTGAAAAAGCTTGAAGCCATTGGTGAGCGGGCCAAAAACACGAAACTGGCCGATACCAGCAACGCCTTCAACACGGCACGAATTGAAGCACTGGAGCTCGACAACCTTTACGAGGTTGCACTTGCCACGGCGGTTTCCGCCCTTGAGCGCAGGGAAAGCCGCGGTGCGCACGCCCGGAACGATTACACCGAGCGTGACGACGATAACTGGCTGAAGCACTCCCTGTACTTCCCGCTTGAGAAGCGGCTCGGTAAGAGGGACGTTAACTTCACGCCAAAGACTGTTCCGACCTTCGAACCGAAGATTCGGACTTATTAAGAGGGATGTAACAATGTTGGTAAGTCTTTATCGTTACAACCCGGAGGCAGACAACGCGCCCTACATGCAGGACGTGGAAGTCGAGATTCCGGAAGGCAAAGACCTGATGGTGCTGGACGTCTTGAACCTGATCAAGGAGCGAGATACGTCCATGGCGTACCGTCGCTCCTGTCGCGAGGGTGTTTGTGGATCAGACGGCATGAACATGAATGGCAAGAACGGGCTGGCCTGCATCACACCTTTGTCAGACGTCGTTACCGCTAAAAAGAATAAGCTGGTACTTCGTCCGCTACCGGGTCTCCCGGTTATCCGGGACCTGGTGGTTGACATGAGCCTGTTCTACAAGCAATACGAGAAGGTCATGCCTTACCTTGTCAACGACACTCCGGCCCCGGCGATCGAACGATATCAGTCGCCGGAAGACCGGGAGAAACTGGACGGTCTTTACGAGTGCATTCTATGCGCCTGTTGTTCCACAGCCTGCCCGTCTTTCTGGTGGAACCCGGATAAGTTCATCGGCCCGGCCGGTCTGCTGCAGGCTTATCGCTTTCTGGCGGATAGCCGTGATACTGCTCAGGAGGATCGCCTGGCCAATCTTGATGACCCCTTTAGTGTCTTCCGCTGCCGTGGCATCATGAACTGTGTGAGTGTCTGCCCTAAAGGCCTGAACCCCACAAGGGCAATCGGCCATATCCGCGATCTGCTTCTTCAGAGGGCAACCTGAGCAGATTCGGAAACAGACGCTATACTGTGCTGTAAAGGCACGCATCCCGAATGGTCCGCAACGAAGCGGGCCCTTCAACCAAAGGCTTATAGTCATAAGCGTTGGTGGGGTGCAGACTACGCAAGCCGTGGTTGGGGCTCAAAAAGCTCTGCCGCGGCTTTTGCAGAGTTAAACTACCGGGGATTGGAAAACACCCGTGTCGGATGTGGTTGCCAAAGTCGATCCCGTAAAATTCCGTATTGACTCAGAATTACCTCTGGCCGATCATATTTGACCCCCCGCATCAGCCTAAGGCGAGCTATTCAACATGCACGAAAGCATAATGGAGCAGTTGTGGCAGACGTCCCACTTACAGGGTGGAAATCTGGAGTACGTCGAGCAGCTTTTCGAGACCTACCTGACTGATCCCAACGCCATTCCCGAAGAATGGCGAAGTTATTTCGACAGACTTCCCAGCGTTGACGGCTATAAAGGGCGCGATGTTAGCCACGCGTCCATACGCCAGCAATTCAAACACATCTCGAAAAATCAGCGTTTTCTGGCCACGGGTGGCGTTCCCGCCAGTGCAACGGCCGATGCTGATAAAAAGCAGATTCGTGTTCTACAGCTTATCAACGCTTTTCGCTTTCGCGGACATCAGGAAGCAAAACTCGACCCGCTTGGCGTCTGGAAGCGAGAACAGGTAGAAGACCTCGACCCTGCATTCCATGAGCTCACAGAAGCCGACAGCGACCTTGAATTCCAGACCGGTTCCCTGTGTTTTGGCGTCGAAACAATGCGGCTCAGGGACATCGTTGACGGACTCCGTCAGACCTATTGCGAGAGCGTTGGCGCTGAATATATGCATGTGGTCGATACCCGCATCAAGCGCTGGTTTCAGCAGCGGATGGAGCCTGTCAAATCCCGGCCAAAATTCGAAGTGCCCACCCGCAAGCACCTGCTGGAGCGACTGACTGCAGCGGAAGGCCTCGAAAAGTATCTCGGCTCACGCTACCCGGGCGTGAAACGGTTTGGCCTGGAGGGCGCTGAGTGCCTGATCCCCTGTCTTGACGAATTGATCCAGCGAGCAGGTAGTTATGGCGCGAAGGAAATCGTTCTTGGCATGGCCCACCGTGGCCGCCTGAACGTGCTGGTTAATACGCTGGGCAAGAACCCCAAGGAACTGTTCGACGAGTTTGAAGGCAAGAAACTCGCGGATTCCGGTTCCGGTGATGTGAAATATCACCAGGGTTTTTCCTCCAACATAATGACCGACGGTGGCGAGATCCACCTGGCGCTGGCATTTAACCCGTCACACCTCGAAATTGTATCCCCGGTTGTCGTAGGGTCCGTCAGGGCTCGTCAGACTCGTCGCGAAGACAAGGATGGCGCCCAGTGTGTTCCGATTATCATGCATGGCGATGCGGCTTTTGCCGGCCAGGGTGTGGTAATGGAAACTCTGCAGATGTCGCAGACCCGTGGTTACGGGATTGGCGGCACCATTCATATTGTGATCAACAACCAGGTTGGTTTTACCACGAGCAAGCAGGAAGACGCCCGCTCTACCGAATACTGTACCGACGTGGCAAAAATGGTTCAGGCGCCGATTCTGCACGTAAACGCGGATGACCCCGAAGCGGTCTATTTTGTGACTCAGATGGCAATGGATTATCGCCATGAGTTCAAGGAAGACGTTGTCATTGACCTGGTCTGTTACCGTCGTCGCGGCCACAACGAGGCAGATGAGCCAGCGTCGACCCAGCCGTTGATGTACGAGAAAATCCGTAAGCTCAAGACAACCCGTGGCCTCTATGTCGAGAAACTGATTGCAGACGGCGTGATTTCGGAGGAAGAGTCCAAGCAGATGGAACTTGAATACCGGGATGCGCTGGATAAGGGCGATCACGTCGTCAAGTCGCTGGTAAAAGAGCCGAACAAGGATCTTTATGTTGACTGGACGCCTTATCTTGGTCATGCCTGGACGGCAAAATGTAAGTCCAGCGTTGCTCTTAAAACTATTCAGAAGCTGGGCAAGAAGCTTACAGCTGTGCCCGAGGGGTTCAGCGTTCAGCGTCAGGTGTCGAAAATCGTCAGCGACCGCGAACAGATGACGGCAGGGACGCTGCCGATCAACTGGGGTTATGGCGAAGTGATGGCCTACGCGACGCTGCTGGACGAAGGGCATCCTATCCGTATCACTGGGCAGGACGTTGCCCGTGGCACCTTCTCCCACCGCCACGCTGTTCTGCATAACCAGAAAGACGGGTCTACTCATACTGCGCTGAAACATATTGCTGAGGACCAGCCAAAGTTCGAAATATACGACTCACTACTGTCGGAAGAGGCGGTCATGGCGTTCGAATACGGCTATTCCACCACATCCCCGAAAGGGCTGGTGGTGTGGGAGGCCCAGTTCGGCGACTTTTCCAACGGCGCCCAGGTCGTTATCGATCAGTTTCTCACCAGTGGTGAGCACAAGTGGGGTCGCCTTTGCGGCCTGACATTGTTGCTACCTCACGGCTATGAGGGTCAGGGCCCCGAGCACAGTTCGGCAAGGCTCGAGCGCTTCCTGCAGCTGTCGGCAGAGCACAATATTCAGGTCTGCGTACCCACCACGCCGTCCCAGGTCTTCCACATGTTGCGTCGCCAGGTCAAACGCCCGTTGCGCAAACCTCTGGTGGCCATTACGCCCAAGAGTCTTCTTCGCCATAAGGAAGCGACATCCGATCTGGATGATCTGACTTCCGGCACCTTTAGAACCGTGCTGCCAGAAAAGGAGCCATCGGATCCGAAAAAGGTCACCCGGCTGATTATGTGCAGTGGCAAGGTGTATTTTGATTTGCTTGAGCGCAAGAAGAATGACGAGCGGCATGACGTTGTCATTATGCGCATTGAACAGCTCTATCCCTTTCCGGGTGATGACCTGGACGAGTTGCTGGCCCAGTACGGTAAGCTAAAGCATGTGGTCTGGTGTCAGGAAGAGCCCATGAACCAGGGTGCCTGGTACTCTAGCCAGCATCACATGCGTAACGCACTTTACCGGCTTAATCCAAAGCTCTACCTGCAGTATGCCGGCCGTGATGCCTCAGCTGCACCAGCCTGTGGGCATATGTCTGTTCATCTGAAAGAGCAGAAAAAACTCGTAAACGACTCTTTTGAAATCTGACGAGCTACCGAACTAAGGATCCGAGATGTCAACTGAAATAAAAGCCCCCGTTTTTCCAGAGTCGGTCGCAGAAGGGACTCTTGCGACCTGGCATAAACAGCCGGGCGAGGCCTGCTCACGAGATGAGCTCATTGTCGATATCGAAACCGACAAAGTGGTTCTGGAAGTTGTTGCTCCTGCCGATGGTGTGATTGAAGAAGCCTTGAAAGGCGAGGGCGACACAGTCCAGAGCGGCGAGGTTATTGGTAAATTCAAAGAGGGCGCCGCCGGAGAGTCAAAGCCAGCCGAGAAAGAGGCAGGTGGCAGTGACAAAAAAGAGTCAGAAGAAAAAGCGCCAGCAGAGACTGCTGAGGATTCCGGCTCCAAAGCATCCGGCGACGCTATTCTTAGCCCGGCTGCCCGGAAGCTTGCTGAAGAAAACGAGGTTGATCCTGAAAGCGTCAAGGGCACCGGAAAAGGTGACCGTGTTACTAAAGAAGACGTACAGAATCATGTAGATGCAGCAAAGTCTTCCAGTGCAGCCTCAAAGCCGGCAGCGCCGGCGGGCGATATGCCTGAAGTAAATATTCAGCAGGGCGAGCGCCCTGAAAAGCGTGTACCCATGACTCGCCTGCGCGCGAGTATGGCTAAGCGTCTGGTGAATGCCCAGCAAACGGCCGCGATGTTGACCACCTTCAACGAGGTCAACATGGGGCCGATTATGGAACTTCGTAGGCAGTACAAGGAAAGCTTCGAAAAGCGCCACGGTATCAAATTGGGCTTCATGTCTTTCTTTGCCAAAGCCGCCACCGAGGCGCTGAAGCGGTTCCCGGCAGTAAACGCTTCCATTGATGGCAGCGACATGGTGTATCACGGCTATCAGGATATCGGTGTTGCCGTTTCTACCGAGCGTGGCCTGGTTGTTCCGGTTGTGCGTGACGTTGACGGGCTTGGCTTGGCAGACATCGAGAAGAAGATCGTTGAATACGGTACCAAGGCCAAGGGCGGCAAGCTGGGCATTGAGGATATGACCGGTGGCACCTTTACTATCACCAACGGCGGGATTTTCGGATCGCTTATTTCAACGCCGATTCTCAATCCGCCCCAGACGGCGATTCTTGGCATGCACAAAATTCAGGAACGGCCGATGGCCGTCAACGGCCAGGTCGAGATCCAGCCAATGATGTACCTCGCGCTGTCTTACGATCATCGCATGATCGATGGCAAAGAAGCGGTACAGTTCCTCGTAGCGATCAAGGAGATGCTTGAGGATCCGGCGCGTATTCTACTGGACGTATGAGCATTCACTTAAACGAATCAGAAAACGGGATAAGATATGTCTGATAAATACGACGTAATTGTCATCGGCGCCGGCCCCGGCGGATACGTTGCCGCCATCAAAGCAGCGCAGTTAGGACTGAAGACGGCCTGTGTGGAATCCTGGGTCTCGGAGGATGGCAAAAGTCAGGTTCTGGGTGGCACCTGCCTGAACATAGGCTGTATTCCTTCGAAAGCATTGTTGGAAATTTCCCATAAATTCGAAGAAGCAAGTCACGACTACGAGATGCAGGGCATCATCGCCAAGGATGTCAAAATTGACATCGCCAAGATGATGGAGCGCAAGAGCAGCATCGTTAAGCAGCTCACCGGTGGCATCGCCGGACTTTTCAAAGCTAACGGCGTCACTTCCATTTTTGGTCACGGTAAATTGCTGGCCAACCGAGTGGTTGAAGTGACCGACAAGGACGGCAAAGTCACCACCTACGAAGCTGAGAATGTTATTCTGGCCAGCGGTTCCAAGCCGATCCAGATTCCACCAGCACCGTTTGACGGTGAGACCATCGTGGATTCTGAAGGCGCTCTCGAGTTTGAGGAGATCCCAAAGCGTTTGGGCGTTATCGGCGCTGGTTTTATCGGCCTTGAGCTTGGCAGCGTTTGGGCTCGCCTGGGGTCGGAAGTGACGGTTCTGGAAGCGCAGGATACATTTCTGCCGCCAGTTGATCAGCAGATTGCGAAGGAAACCTTAAAGCACTTCAAGAAGCAAGGGTTGAATATTGTCATGGGTGCGCGCATGACCGGTGCAGAAGTGAAGCGCAAACTCGTGAATGTCAGTTATGAAGATTCCAAGGGCAAGCAGGAGCAGAAGTTCGACAAGCTGATTGTGGCTGTTGGTCGCCGTCCCTACACCGATAATCTGCTTGCTGAAGACTCTGGCGTTAAGATGGACGAACGCGGCTTTATTTTCGTGGACGACACCTGCAAAACCGAAGCGCCCGGCGTATGGGCAGTTGGTGACGTGGTGCGTGGGCCTATGCTGGCGCACAAGGCGTCCGAAGAGGGTGTAATGGTTGCGGAGCGCATTGCCGGGCACAAGCCGCAGGTGAATTATGATTGCATTCCTAACGTGATCTACACCTCCCCTGAAGTGGCCTGGGTAGGACAAACAGAGGAAGAGTTGAAGTCTGCAGGCGAAGCCTACAAGACAGGTATCTTCCCGTTTGCGGCAAATGGTCGCGCCATGGCGGCGAACTCGGCTGCTGGTATGGTGAAGATCATCGCGGATGAAAAAACAGACCGGATTCTTGGTTTCCATGTAGTCGGTCCGCAGGCATCAGAAATTGTTGCTCAAGGCGTTATTGCGATGGAATTTGGATCCAGCGCTGAAGATCTGGCCTTGACCTGCTTCGCACATCCAACTCTATCCGAGTCGGTACATGAAGCTGCGCTAGCCGTTAACGATGGTGCGATCCACGTCGCCAATCGTCGCAAAAAGAAGTAACGCGAAACAGGAAACAGGGGGCGCCAATGACGACGCCCCACTGCTATCTTCCATCAAATAGCGGGACATGAACTATGAATTTGCATGAATATCAGGGCAAGCAGCTATTTGCTGAATACGGCCTGCCTGTATCCAAGGGCATTGCCTGTGATACGCCAAAAGAGGCCGTTGCTGCTGCTGACGAAATTGGCGGCGACGCCTGGGTGGTAAAGGCTCAGGTTCACGCGGGCGGCCGTGGTAAGGCTGGCGGCGTAAAGCTGGTTAAAACCAAAGACGAAATCCGGGCGTTTGCCGAGCATTGGCTGGGCAAGAAGCTGGTGACCTACCAGACCGATGAGCACGGTCAGCCAGTCAGCAAGATTCTTGTCGAGTCACTGACCGATATCGATCAGGAGCTGTATCTGGGGGCGGTTGTTGATCGTGGCAGCCGCAGGGTTGTGTTCATGGCATCCACCGAGGGCGGTGTTGAGATTGAAAAGGTTGCCGAAGAGACGCCTGAAAAGATTCTGAGAGCCGAAATTGACCCACTCGTAGGCGCGCAGCCTTATCAGGGTCGCGAGCTGGCGTTCAAACTTGGCCTCGAAGGCAAGCAGATTGGTCAGTTCACCAAGATTTTCCTGGGCCTGGCGAAACTGTTCGAAGACCGGGATCTGGCCCTGCTGGAAATCAATCCATTGGTCATTACCTCGGCTGGCGACTTGCACTGCCTGGACGCCAAGATTGGCGTCGATGGCAACGCACTCTATCGCCAGAAGAAAATCCAGGAAATGCACGATCCTTCCCAGGAAGATTCCCGTGAAGCCGAGGCGGCCCGGTGGGAACTGAACTACGTGGCACTTGAGGGCAACATCGGTTGCATGGTTAACGGTGCCGGTCTTGCGATGGGCACTATGGACATCATCAAGCTGTCCGGCGGCCAGCCTGCCAACTTCCTGGATGTCGGGGGCGGCGCGACCAAAGAGCGTGTGTCCGAGGCATTCAAAATCATTCTGTCTGACGACAATGTTAAGGCTGTTCTGGTTAACATTTTCGGCGGTATCGTGCGCTGCGATATGATTGCAGAAGGCATCATCGGTGCGGTTAAGGAAGTGGACGTGACAGTGCCGGTCGTTGTGCGTCTGGAAGGCAACAATGCGGAAAAGGGCACCAAGGTCCTGGCCGACAGTGGCCTGAACATCATCGCTGCAACCAGCCTGGCCAATGCCGCAGAGCAAGTCGTTAAAGCCGCGGGGGGCAAATAATGAGCATCCTGATCAATAAAGACACCAAAGTTATCTGCCAGGGTTTTACCGGCGCTCAGGGTACTTTCCACTCCGAGCAGGCGATTGCGTACGGCACGAAGATGGTCGGCGGCGTGAGCCCGGGCAAGGGCGGTACTGAACACCTGGGCCTGCCGGTATTCAACACGGTTCGCGAAGCGGTCGAAAAGACCGGTGCCGAAGCCACCGTTATCTATGTACCGGCTCCGTTCTGTAAAGATGCCATCATTGAAGCTGCAGATTCCGGTATTGAGTTGATTGTGTGCATTACCGAGGGCATCCCGACCATCGATATGCTCTATGCCAAAGAGTACGTGGATCGCAAGGGCGTTCGCATGATCGGCCCTAACTGCCCGGGCGTGATCACACCGGACCAGAGCAAGATCGGCATCATGCCGGGCCATATCCACAAGCCGGGTAAGGTAGGCATTGTGTCGCGCTCCGGTACTCTGACGTACGAGGCGGTTAAGCAGACGACAGACTTCGGTTACGGTCAGTCGACCTGCGTTGGTATTGGCGGCGATCCGATTCCGGGCTCCAATTTCATTGATATCCTGCAATTGCTGCAGGACGATCCTCAAACTGAGGCGATCGTGATGATCGGTGAGATCGGTGGTACTGCCGAAGAAGAAGCAGCAGCCTTCATCAAGGCCAACGTGACCAAGCCGGTGGTTGCTTACATCGCCGGTGTTACCGCGCCTCCGGGCAAGCGTATGGGTCATGCCGGTGCCATTATCTCCGGTGGCAAGGGAACGGCGGATGAGAAGTTCGCGGCCCTGAACGATGCGGGCGTAACAACCGTTCGCAGTCTTGCCGAGATTGGCAAGGCATTGAAGGAAGTGACTGGCTGGTAAATCCGCCCGTTAACAAAAAGCCCCCGGGTCTGCTTGGCGGACTTCGGGGGCTTTTTGTTTAACGCACGACCTTCATAAGACTATAATGCCCGGTCAGCCTTCAAAAGAGGGCTGGCGACATCCATAAAAGGAGTTGGTGCTTTGAGTTCTGTAGATTCCCAGCAACGGATACTGTCCGGAATGCGTCCCACCGGCAAGTTGCACCTTGGCCATTATCACGGTGTTCTGAAGAACTGGGTGAAGCTTCAGCATGAATTCGAATGTTTCTTTTTTGTAGCCGACTGGCATGCACTGACCACAAACTATGATGACCCCAGCGGAATAGAGCAGAGTGTCTGGGATATGGTGATCGACTGGCTTGCCGCCGGTGTCAATCCTGGCTCGTCCACCCTGTTTATCCAGTCCAAAGTGCCCGAGCACGCTGAGCTGCATTTATTGCTGTCCATGATCACGCCACTGGGCTGGCTTGAGCGGATTCCCACCTACAAGGATCAGCAGGAAAAACTGCGTGAGAAAGATCTGGCAACCTATGGTTTCCTTGGCTATCCGCTGCTGCAAAGCGCCGATATTCTGATGTACCGCGCCGGTCGGGTGCCTGTGGGCGCTGATCAGGTATCTCACGTCGAGGTTACCCGGGAGATTGCCCGTCGCTTCAATCATATTTACGGGCGCGAGCCGGGCTTTGAAGAGCAGGCGGAAGGCGCCATTGTGAAGATGGGCAAAAAGAACGCCAAGCTCTATCGGACTCTGAAGAAGCGCTATCAGGAAGAGGGCGACATGGAAGCTCTGGAGACCGCCAGAGCGCTGCTAAAAGAGCAGCAGAATATTTCATTGGGTGATCGTGAGCGGCTTTACGGCTATATCGAAGGTGGCGGTAAGGTTATCCTTCCGGAGCCCCAGCCTCTGCTGACACCGGACTCCAAAATGCCAGGCCTGGACGGGCAGAAAATGTCCAAATCCTACAACAATACGATTGGCCTGCGCGAAGACCCCGATACGGTTTCCCAGAAAATTCGCACCATGCAGACGGACCCTCAGCGCGTGCGCCGAACGGATCCGGGAGAGCCGGAGAAGTGTCCGGTTTGGGGGCTGCACAAGGTGTACTCGGACAGTGATACCCAGGAGTGGGTGCAGACCGGTTGTCGTAGTGCCGGAATCGGATGTCTCGAGTGTAAAAAACCACTGATCGATGCGATCGTTGAAGAGCAGAAGCCGCTGCATGAGCGGGCGGAAGAGTATGAGAACAACCCCGATCTGGTCAGGGCGATCATGGAAGAAGGCTGTGAGCATGCCCGGGATGCGGCGCGGGATACTCTGGACGAAGTCAGGGCAGCGATGGGGCTGAAATACCGTTAAGCCAAAAGGAAGCGCGACGCATACCCGGGAGACCGTATGACAGAAGAAACCACTGCAAGCCCACTCGCCGACGAGCAACCGGCAGCGCCTGAAGGCCAGTCGCCGCTGGCGCGTGTGTCTGGCAAGCCTGTGGTTGAACTGCCGAACGATCTCTACATTCCACCGGATGCACTGGCGGTATTTCTGGAAGCCTTTGAGGGTCCGCTGGATTTGCTGCTTTACCTGATCCGCCGTCAGAACATGGATATCCTGGATATCGACGTCAGCGAGATCACCCGGCAGTACATGGATTATATTGGCGCCGTAGAGGCCATGCGATTCGATCTGGCGGCGGAATATCTGGTCATGGCGGCAACGCTCGCGGAAATCAAATCCCGCATGCTATTGCCAAGGCAGGAAACCGAAGACGAGGAAGAAATCGACCCACGGGCCGAGCTGATTCGCAGGTTGCAGCAGTACGAGCGCTTCAAGAAAGCCGCTGAAGACATTGATCAGCTGCCGCGACAGGAACGAGACACCTTTGCCGCCTCCGCAGCCTTGCCCAGGTTGCCGTCAAGCCAGACTCATCCGGATGTAGACCTGCATGAAATGCTTCTGGCCCTGCGCGGCGTTCTGGCCCGGGCAGACCTGTTTACCAGTCACCACGTTGAGCGGGAGCGGTTGTCCACCCGTGAGCGAATGTCTGCCATTCTCGCTGCGCTGAAGGACGACAGGTTCGTGAAGTTCGAGAGCCTTTTTACCCCGGAAGAAGGCAAACTGGGCGTTGTCGTCAGCTTTCTGGCTACGCTTGAACTGGTCAAGGAACAGTTAATTGAAGTCGTCCAGGCCGACGTTCTGGGCCCGATCCATGTCCGCGCAAGAGCCGTCCGCTAGCCTTAAACAGCCGTCTGCCAATTTTATAGAGCTTATGAACGAAGAAAACCTACGGAAAATCCAGGCAATCACCGAAGCGGCTTTGTTGGCCGCGGGTAAGCCCATGTCCCTTGATCAGTTACGGGGCCTGTTCGACGAGAGTGAACGACCGGCGCGCCAGGTCATGGAGCATGTGATGGTGCTTCTCGATTCAGCGTGCGAGGGCCGTGGATTCGAGCTTAAAAAGGTGGCCAGTGGGTACCGCCTGCAGGTTCGTGAAGCCTATGCTCCCTGGGTCGGGCGGCTGTTTGAGGAAAAGCCTCAGCGTTATTCCCGGGCGCTGCTGGAAACCCTCGCTTTGATTGCCTATCGGCAACCGATTACCCGTAGCGAAATCGAAGACATCCGGGGCGTCACCGTCAGCACGAATATTATCCGGACGCTGCAGGAAAGGGAGTGGGTCAGGGTGGTAGGGCATCGGGATGTTCCTGGCCGACCTGCAATGTATGCCACCACACGGCAGTTCCTGGACTACTTCAACCTCCAGGGCCTGGACCAGTTACCGCCTTTATCCGAGATTCGGGATCTGGATGAAATTGGCCGCGAAATCGCGAAGAACATGCAGGCTGAAATCGAATTTGAAGCGGCTCCGACCGCCGATGGGTCCACCGGGCGGGAGTCAGCGCAGACGGCAGACCCGGACGAGACACTTCACTGACATTGCCTTTTGGCACTTTTTAACGAAAGGATATATTCATGGCGGCTGATCGCCCCCAAAAACCGGAATCAAGCACCTCGAAAACAACCTCCTCAGACGGACCAGAGCGTATCCAGAAGCTGCTGGCGCGGGCTGGGGTCGGTTCCCGCCGGGAGGTAGAGAGCTGGATTGAGGCCGGACGGCTTCAAATCAATGGCGAACCAGTGATGCCAGGTCAGAAGGCATCGGTTAAGGACAGGATAGAGCTGGACGGCAAACGGCTGGATATAGCAGCGGGTGCTCAGGTGCTCCGGCGGGTTCTGATTTACAACAAGCCTGAAGGCGAAGTGACCACGCGCCGTGATCCCGAAGGTCGGCCAACCGTATTTGACCGGCTGCCGCGGCTGCCAGATCATCGGTGGATCGCTATCGGCCGCCTGGACATCAACACCACCGGGCTGGTTCTGTTCACCACTGACGGCGAATTGGCCAATCGCCTGATGCATCCCTCAAGACAGGTCGATCGCGAATACGCGGTCAGAGTGTACGGCGAGGTAGACGAGGCCATGATCAAGCGGCTATCAGACGGGGTGATGCTGGAAGACGGCACTGCCCGCTTCTCGGACATTTCCGAGGCCGGAGGCAAAGCCATGAACCGGTGGTTTCACGTCACCCTGATGGAAGGCCGGAACCGTGAAGTCCGCCGCCTGTGGGAGTCCCAGGGCGTAAGGGTAAGTCGACTTAAACGCGTGCGCTATGGTCCGATATTTCTGCCCAGCCGCCTGGTCATGGGCAAGTGGGAAGAGCTGGATCAGAAAGCGGTAGACTTGCTAAGCCGTTCTGTGGACCTTGCGTCCGTTGATATTCCGGCTAAAACGCCTACGGAACAGAAAACTCATGACCGCAAGCAGCGAAAGCAGGGAGCACCTGCAAGGCGTAAACCGGGAACGCCAAGATGGCAGGTGTCCGGAGGCTCTCAGAGTGATGGCGCAGGTTCAGACCGGAAGCCCGTCAGAAAGAAGCGCTGAGGCCAAAGACGCTTAGTTATGAGTGATGGCCGCAAACACCCTGGTGCAGTTGCGGCCGCTGGCTTTGGCTTGGTAGAGAGCTTCATCCGCCCTTGCCAGCCATTGCCCGGCATCCTCATCCGCTAGTCGCATGGCGACACCGCAGCTGATGGTGACATCGATATCTGATTCGCCACAGTTCACGCGGATGGTACTCACGAACTGTCGGATCCGGTCGGCAACCGCCTTGGCGTCGGCTTCGCTGGTATGGGGCAGCAGAATGGCGAACTCTTCGCCGCCATATCGGTAGACTTCGTCCGAATTCCTGATCGCCCTCTGTAATTCTTTTGCAGCAAGTTGCAGAACGTGGTCGCCCATAACGTGTCCGTGCTGATCGTTGATCGTCTTGAACCGGTCCAGGTCGCAGAGAATCAGCGAGTTTTTCTGTCCGTGCCGGTTTCCGAGAGAGATGGCCCTGGCCAGCGCATCGTCCATCGCGCGCTTATTCGGGATTCCGGTCAGGGCATCCGTCAAAGCCGCCTGCTCGACAGCAATATACATACAGGCATTGCGGATCGGGCAGATCGCAGCGCTGAGAATCAGTTCAATGCCTTCGAGTTCTGTTTCCGTAAAACGCTGCTTTCGACTGAATGTGAGTGCGCCGTAGAACTGGCCTTCCAGGTTCAGTCGGTAATCGCAGCGGTGGGGGCCGCCCATGCCGGTCGCATAGACAAAATCCCTCGACGCGATCTGGTGACGGTAGGTCATGCAGTCAAACGCGATAACAGAGTTTACTTCCTCTGCAAGAATGCCCATCTGGACCTCGAGACTCAAGGTTGTCGACAACCTGCGGGTCAGACGTGTCAGCACGTCTGGTGACTCGCTCCAGTTCTTGTGCGTCTGCATCAGTGTCGCCAGCTTGTGAGTATTGCTTGCGGACCTTGGGATGGTTGGAATCTGTTTCACGGTTCTCGGCCTGTTCAGTATTTTGATGGATTTAAAGCACAGACCTTGCCAAAAATTATAAACGTAATAAAAACAAAAACCTAAAAGATATTATTAATAGTATGCTTAATGCATGAATGTAACTTGAAGGGATGGCTGCCAAAAATCTGGCAAACTCTTTCCGCCTGTCTCTGGCAATGGAAAATCGGTGCAAAAGGATTGGGGTGACCGATGCCTGTGATAAACTCGCGTGTTTTATGTTCAGACGTCCGTTGAAAGGGATTATTCAGGTTTATGAGGTTTCAGGCCCCCGAAAGTCTGTCAGAACAGATTGCCCAGCACTTGGGCCAGCGCATTGTGACCGGCGAGCTGGCGCCTGGCGCGCGCGTTCAGGAGCTCAAGGTTGCAGGCGAGCTGAACGTCAGCCGTGGGTCTGTGCGTGAGGCCCTGCTCATTCTTCAGCGCAGACACCTGGTGGAAATCTTTCCCCGCCGCGGTGCGGTGGTGTCCAGGCTTACACCGGAACTCGTTAACAGCTTGTACGACATCTATATCGACCTGTTATGCATGCTGGGGCGTAAAGTGCTTGAGCGCTGGTCCGGCCGGGAGTTGACCGGGGTGATGGGGCAGGTCCGGGAATTACAGGCAGTGATCGACGCGCTCAATTCCTCCGACGCTAACGCTGCCGAAAACATTATCGAGGCGGGCTTCGGCGTTATGCGGTACGCCTACGATCTCGTTGAAAACCCGTTCCTCGAAGAAACACTGGAAAACTTCAAGCCAGCCATCAGCCGCACGTATTTTGTGGCGCTGGAAAATTTCCGTGAGGAACTGGAAGCCACCGCCCGTTTTTTCCGGCAGCTCGCTGAAGCCGCAACCACAGATGATCCGATAAGGCTTGAGCAGGTGATCCGCGACTTCGGTGAACATCAGCGCCAACAGGTACTCAGTATCCTCGGGACAGGAGCGAACGCCTGATATGCGACTCAAGTCCATCAAGCTTGCCGGGTTCAAATCCTTTGTCGATCCGACAACCGTGCCTTTTCCCACCAATATGACCTCGGTTGTGGGTCCGAACGGCTGCGGGAAATCCAATATTATCGACGCAGTTCGCTGGGTCATGGGTGAAAGCTCGGCCAAATATCTGCGTGGCGAATCCATGACAGATGTCATTTTCAACGGCTCCAGTGCCCGTAAGCCCGTTGGCCAGGCGTCCATTGAGCTGGTTTTTGATAACAGCGACGGCTCTGCGCCGGGTGAATTTGCGCGTTTTAATGAGATTTCCGTTCGCCGTCGGGTGTCCAGAGAAGGGCAGTCCGAGTACTTTCTCAATGGGTCGAAATGCCGACGCCGGGACATAACTGATCTGTTCCTGGGCACAGGGCTGGGGCCGCGAAGTTACGCCATCATAGAGCAGGGCATGATTTCCCGGCTGATTGAGGCCAAGCCAGAGGAATTGCGAGTCTATATCGAAGAAGCGGCTGGCATATCGAAGTACAAGGAACGCCGGAAAGAAACCGAAAGCCGGATTCGCCGCACCCAGGAAAACCTCGAACGCCTGACCGACCTCCGGGATGAGCTGGGGCGGCAGTTACAACACCTTGAGCGGCAGGCCGAGGCCGCTGAGAAGTACAAGACCTACAAACACGAAGAGCGATGTAAAAAGGCCGAACTGACGGTGTTGCGGTGGCAGTCCCTTGATCAGGAGCTTCAGAGTTCCAGAGCGCGCATCCGTGACACCGAACTTGAGCTGGAGAAACACCTCACTGAGCGGGTTAACCTCGAAACCTCGCTGGAAGCGCTTCGGGACAGCCACCAGGAACGCAACGAACACTTCAACCGGGCCCAGGCGAAATACTATGAAGCCGGCGCCGACATTGCCCGCGTAGAGCAGAGTGTAGAGCATCACAAAGAGCGCAGCCGCCAGACAGCCGCAGATCTGGATCAGGCCATGGCAAACCAGCGGGAACTGGCCCGGGAACTTGAGCAGGACGAGCTAAAACTGGCGTCCATCCAGGAAGAGCTGGAAGAGCTGGAGCCGGAGCAGGAATCCCTGAGCTTCACCTCCGAGGACTCCGGCGAAAAGCTTCAGCAAGCCGAAGAAGCCATGAGCGAATGGCAGCATCAATGGGAAGATTTCAGCGCAAGAGCCTCGGATTCGAGGCGCCAGGCTGAGATTTCCCAGTCCCGCATCCAGTCCCTGGAGAATGCGATAGAGCAGCTTCGCAACCGACAGCAGCGAATGGGCGATGAAAAATCGCTTCTCGATGAACAGATCGACCGGGCAAAGCTCGACGACATGATGGAGCAACAGGAAGCTCTTGAGCTTCGCCGGGAAGCAGCCGCTGAGCGTATCAGCGCTTTGCAGGATGAACTTCAGGAGGCCCGCTACCAGCAGCGGGAGGCGGAAAACGCCGCCGGCGAGGCAAGGCAGACGGTGCAGAGCCTGCGGGCTGCGCTGGGTTCACAGCAGGCGTTGCTTGACGAGCAGCTCGGTGGTCAGAACGATGCCCTGAAAAGCTGGCTGTCAGCTCAGAATCTTGGCGATAGCGACCGGCTTGCCAAGCGGCTACAAATCGAAAATGGCTGGGAGTATGCCGTCGAGCAGGTCATCGGACGTTTCAGTCAGGGCCTGAGCGTACCCGGATTCGATTCAATCCAGAGTGGATTGGCCAGGGCCCCTCGCGGATTGGCGATCGTTAGTGAGCGCGGGGACAGCCAACCCACAGGGGGATCCAACCTGGCGGCCAAGGTTAGAGGCACCGGCGGCATGACGTCAGCGCTGGCACTCGTCGAAACAGCGGACACCCTGGACGAAGCCCTCAAGCGTCAGAGTTCCCTTGAGCCCGGCAGCAGCATCATTACCCGCGAAGGCGCCTGGCTGGCCAGAGACTGGATGTTAATGCCGGATTCCGAATCCTCTCACGTGGGCGTTATCGAGCGGCAGAAAAAGGTAACGGAACTGGCGGACGAGCTCAACGAGGCTGAGTCCCGGCTGGAATCTGCCGAAGCAAAGCTGGAGCGGCATCAGGAAACGGCGGAGAAGGCAGAAAATGCCAGAGAGGCCGCCCAGGCCGATCAGGCGGATGTCGAGCGGGAGCTGTCAACATTGTCCTCCCGCATCAGCGGTATCAAGGCTCGCGCCGAACAGATTGACGACCGGCTGCGCCGGATTGGCGAGGATATGGGCGACCTGGGCATGCAACTGGAAGAGCAGCAGGAGCAGCTGCTTGAGGCCGGGGAAGCGTGGCAGCAAGCTCTGGCCTCCAACGAAACCAGCGATGAAGAGAAGGAGCGGCTCCTTGAACGCCGGGATACGCTTCGCGAAGCCCTTGATCGGCTGAGGCAGGAAGCCCGGCACGATCGTGACCGCGCCCATCAGTTGCAGCTTCAGCTTCAGTCATTGCATAGCCAGCGCGATGGTCTCAAACAGACGCTTGACCGGATGCAGCTGCAAAAAGAGCGGTTGGAAGAACGCCTCGATTTCCTCCGGGAAAGCCGGGAAACTGCAGAGGAACCCATCGAGGACATGCAGATGCAGCTCGAGGGGCTCCTAGAGCGCCGTCTTGCTGAGGAACAGAAATTGTCCGGGGCCAGGGATTCCCTCGAAGAAATCGACCGTGATGTCCGGGATCAGGAGCAGAGCCGAAGCCGGGTAGAGCATCAGATTCAGGACGTCAGAGCATGCCTCGAAAAAGTCAAAATGGAGTCACAGGCGACCGATATTCACTCGGCACAGCACCTGGAGCAACTGAACGAACTGGATGTGCAGCTGCAGAATGTGGTCGATTCTCTGCCGGCTGATGCCACTGAACAGGTCTGGACGGAGGATCTGGAGAAGATCGGCTCCCGGATTCAGCGGCTAGGGGCCATCAACCTTGCGGCCATTGAGGAATACCAGGTCCAGAGTGAGCGCAAGCAGTACCTCGACAGCCAGCACGAAGACCTGATGGAAGCGCTGGAAATCCTCGACAACGCCATCCGGAAGATCGATCGGGAGACCCGTCAGCGATTCAAGGAAACCTTCGACAAGGTCAATGGGGGGCTTCAGGCACTGTTTCCAAAGGTGTTTGGTGGTGGCAATGCCTATCTGGAGCTAACCAGCGAAGACCTTTTGGAAACCGGTGTGGCCATCATGGCCCGGCCGCCGGGCAAGAAAAACAGCACCATTCACCTCTTGTCTGGCGGCGAGAAAGCTCTGACCGCCATTGCTCTGGTCTTTTCCATCTTCCAACTTAACCCCGCGCCTTTCTGTATGCTGGATGAGGTGGACGCACCGCTGGATGATGCCAACGTGGTCCGGTACGCCAATATGGTAAAAGAAATGTCCAGTCAGGTGCAGTTCATCTACATCACTCACAACAAGATCGCCATGGAAATGGCAGATCAGCTTATGGGTGTAACCATGCACGAGCCTGGCTGTTCACGGCTGGTGTCGGTTGATGTGGATGAGGCAGCGGTGCTGGCGGGCGCCTGACCGGTACCTTCATGACAAAATGGCCATCTCGGCCCCGTAAGCGTTGTATTCAAATGAGCCTTTTCATAGAGTAACAACGTTATTCATATCGCAAACAGGACAGTTGCATTATGTCTCTTAGGGAATGGTTAATTGCCATCGGCGCCCTGGTTATTATCGGGGTTGTGATTGATGGGCTCAGGCGCATGCGTCGGGCGCGCAAGGAATCTGTGGCGATCTCTTCAGGGATGGGCGCGGATGACCTGGATGCGTCTCCGCTGGACGATGGGTTTAACTCGGAGCTACCAAACGGAGGCGCCCGAACCATATCCCGCGATACCCTTGAAGAAAGGGGTTACCTGAAACCGCAGAAGCGCGGTTTCGGCAATCCGCCGCCCAAACCAACGCGGGCGGTAACCAGCGAGAAGCCCCGGTTGAGCCCTGAACCTGCACCGAACGAAGATTACAATGAAAGTTTTTCGGCGACCCGGGATGAAACCGACGTCGATGTCGAGTCTGGCTGGAGCTCCGCCGACGATGAGCGGGGCGAAAGCCTCCAGCCGCAAGACCCTACTGTTGTCACCACCGAGGTTGAAGAGGACACCGCCCGACGCAAACCAGCACAAAATCAGTCTGACCAGCCGCTTGCCGGTGCCAACCGTCCGGAAGCAAGGGAAGTGGTGGTTATCAACGTACTTGCGAAGACCGCAGAGAATTTCAGCGGTAGCAAACTGAAGGACCTGTTCGAGGCCTGCGGCCTGGCCCATGGTGATCTCGACATTTACCATCGGCACGAAAAAACCGATACCCACAGCCCGGTCCAGTTCAGCGTGGCGAGCGCGGTAGAGCCTGGCACTTTCCGGCCCCAAGACATGGCAACGCTTTCCACGCCGGGAATCAGTTTCTTCATGAGCATGCCCGGGCCGTCCAATTCCCTTCAGGCATTTGAATTCATGCTGGAAACGGCCCAGTGCGTGGTCAGCAATCTAGGCGGTGAGCTGAAAGACGAGCGCCGTAGTGTGATGACACCACAAACCATAGAGCACTGCCGTCAACGTATTCGTGAATTCGAGCGCAAAAAACGATCCCCGGGAAAATGACCGACGAACCGACCAGTAACGATGTTCAGCGCGCTGAAGAGCTCCGCCAGCGGCTCACGGATCATAATTACCACTATTACGTGCTGGACGATCCACAGATTCCGGATTCGGAATATGACCGGCTGTTCCGGGAGCTCCAGACACTGGAGCAGGCGCATCCCTCGCTTCTGACCCCGGATTCACCGACCCGCAGAGTAGGAAGCGCTGTCGAAACCTCGTTCGAGGCAATAACCCACCGCATTCCCATGCTGTCGCTGGACAATGCTTTTTCCGATGATGAGCTGAGAGACTTTGATCGCAGAATCAGAGACCGCCTGAAATCCGAAGAGGACATCGAGTATGTGTGCGAACCCAAGCTCGATGGCCTGGCTGTCAGCCTCCATTACGAAAACGGCGTGCTTCTGCGCGCCGCAACACGGGGCGATGGAGACACCGGCGAAGACATTACTGAAAATATCCGGACCATTCCGTCGGTGCCGCTGAAGCTGAGAGAAAAATCTGTTCCCGGTCTGGTAGAGGTGCGTGGTGAGGTGTACATGCCGAAATCCGGATTTGATAAGCTGAATCAGGCGCTTTCAGCAAAAGCCGAAAAAACCTTTGTGAATCCCCGCAATGCCGCAGCCGGGAGTTTACGGCAGAAAAAACCCACGGTTACAGCGCGCCGCCCGTTGGAGATGTGTGCGTACAGTGTGGCTCTGGAAGATGAGAACGCAGTGCCACCGACCCACTGGGAGGGCCTTCAGCAGGTAAAGGCATGGGGGTTTCGAACCAATCCGGAAATGCGGTTAGTCACAGGCGTAGATGCCTGTAGTGAAGCCTACCGAAACCTGCTGGACAAGCGAAACGACCTGCCTTATGAAATTGACGGCATCGTGTTCAAGGTCAATAGCCTGGCCTTGCAGCAAGAGCTGGGGTTTGTTTCCAGGGCTCCGCGTTGGGCTATCGCCCAAAAATTCCCGGCGCAGGAAGAACTCACCATTATCGAGGATGTGGAGTTTCAGGTGGGTCGTACCGGCGCCATTACGCCGGTTGCCCGGCTGAAGCCGGTCTTTGTCGGTGGCGTGACGGTCAGCAATGCAACGCTTCATAACATGGATGAGATTCGTCGCCTGGATGTCCGAATCGGGGATACCGTGTTCGTTCGCCGGGCGGGCGATGTCATTCCTAAGGTGGTCAAGGTCCTGACAGAGCGGCGGCCTGACAACGCTCAAAGTGTCACCCTGCCGCCAGACTGCCCGGCCTGCCATTCTGACATTGTACAGATTGAAGGCGAGGTGGTGGCGCGCTGTTCCGCCGGGCTTTTCTGCCCGGCCCAGCGCAAGGAAGCGATACGGCATTATGCGTCCCGCAAGGCCCTGGACATTGAAGGATTAGGGGACAAGTGGATCGATATCCTTGTCGACCGGGAGCTGGTCACCACCATTGCGGACCTGTATCTCCTGAAAAAATCTGATCTGACCGGTCTGGACCGAATGGGGGACAAATCTGCGTCCAATCTGATCAACGCCATCGACGAATCCAGGCATCCCATATTGTGGAAATTCCTGTATGCGTTGGGCATCCGGGAGGTCGGTGAAGCAACGGCGAAAGCGATTGCCAGTCACTTCGGCAGCCTTGAAGCCATCAGCCGAGCAGACGAAGAATCACTGCAAACCGTACCGGATGTGGGCCCCGTTGTGGCAGGGCATATCCGCAGTTTTTTTGAGCAGACGCACAACAACGACACGCTTGAGGCCCTGAAAAAGGCCGGTGTGCACTGGCAGGAAGAAGAAATCACCGCCGAAGAGAAGCCGCTCAGGGGTGAAACCTGGGTGGTGACCGGCACTCTGTCCACCATGACCCGGGACCAGGCAAAATCTCACCTGGAGAGGCTGGGTGCAAAGGTGGCGGGCAGCGTATCGGCAAAAACGTCCTGTGTGGTGGCGGGGGAATCCGCAGGTTCCAAGTTGGCCAAGGCTGAAAAACTTGGGGTACCAGTTCTGAATGACCCTGCATTTATCGAGTTTCTGTCCCGCCATGGCGTTGCCTGACGGGGACAAATGCCCACCGTGGTTTGAATCTGAGAACTCGCGCAGATCCTGTCCAGGCTAAATTGATTACCATAAGTCCGTTCTGTAACGGTGTGTAAAGCACCCATAAAAACAAAGCTCTGAAACGGACTTTTTATGCGCGCCGATTCGTTTTCCCGCAATCTTCCCTGCACCCCCGGTTCTGCGATCCGCGTGGTGATGCTCCTGTTGCTGACGGTTTTGCTTTCGGCCTGTAAAACCGAGACCGATTCTGCGGACCCGGTTATTATCGGCGTGCCACCGGAAGATGCCTACCTCGGCGTTGAGTATTCTTACAACTTCGGTGCTATCGACGAAGATGACGTTCTCGATTATTCCCTGACCAACACTCCCTCCTGGCTCGCTCTTGAGGACACCACCAACAAGGCGCGCCAGGGCATTATCATGCGCGGAGTTCCAGGCATTACCGGTGGTAAGCGGGGCCGGGATGACCTTGGAAGAACCAGCCGCATCAACCTTGTGGGCACCGACCGGGCAACACTGGGCGCCCAGCCTTTCAGTATTGATGTGCAGGAAAATCTGCTGAGTGTCGTGAGTCAGGATTACTCAGAAGCCAGGCCAGAAGTAGACGAAGAGCAAGAGGAAGAGGACGAAGAAAAGCCGGATTTTCAGTGTGAGCAGCCCTTTGTCAATGATACCGGCGAGCATACCTACTCGATCAATAAGTACGACGACGCCGGTGCCGTTATTGGTACTGAAGAAAAAACCTCTGTGACCCGGCCCATTCTGGTTCAGGTGAATCTGGACCAGCCCTCAGTGACCCGGGTAAATGTTGCCTTTGAGCTTGGTTCCAACTTCGATTCCGCTCGCTGCGATCAGGGGTTCAGCGCGCCTCACCAACGCTGCGACACTGGTCTGGCTAACTCCGACGAGGCCGTTATCGGTCGGGACATTGTCGGTCTCGGGTCCGGTAGTGGGGCCTCATTGCCGGTGCCGGAGTACGTGGACTACCAGCAGGATGAAGACGGCCTGTTCACTAAAGGTGTCCTGACACTGGAGGCCGGAATTACCGAGTGCTATGTGCGCCTGGAGGTGGTTGACGACCTTGAGCCGGAGCGTCTGGAAGCTTTCACCTTTGCCCTGACCGAAGTCCGGTCCGGAATCGCGGGCCTTGGCCCTTCCAACGCAGGTGTCAGAGAGCCGCTGCGGATAGAGGACAATGAGCCAACGGTAAGCCTTCAGACCGTGCGCGAGGGAAAGCGTGATGTTGTAAATCTGGGTACCGAAAACGAGTATACGGCAATTATCCAGGGCGAAAGAGATGAACGCTATTTTGCGAAGATCAGTGCGCAGGAAGGGTCTGACGCCATTCAGGGGACTGACTTTACTCTCCAGCTGGAGAGTTCGCCCGGTTCGGGTACCTGGAGTGATGCGGACCTGATCGAGTTTCCGGTGGGGACAAACGAAGTAGCTTTCAGAGTAAAAGCACAGGACGCCGGATCCTACAATAATCCGGCTGACAATAATGACCGCTTCATGCTGCTGGGCCTGGATGCTCAATATCAGGCTGGCAGGAGCAACCACGCTGCCTCGATATCCGACGACGAGCTTCGCATCAATATCAACGAATTAGCGACTTTTTTGCAAGTAGGTTCTGAAGACGGATTTGTCCCTACAGACATGGCAATCGGCCAGAACGGGCGCGTCTTCATTGCGGGTTACGATGCGGCTTCAGGCAATACGCCTGTCGTGCGAGTGGTTGACCAGAAGGGCGACCAGGTATCGGAGGCAAGCCTATACCCCCGCGGGATCAGCCTCGAAGCTCCTCCGGTTATTTCTGTCAGTTCCCGTGACATCGAATTCGAAGGCGAAGACGTTCTCAGATACGAGTTCGCAGTGGCTTTTGGCGTTGAGGAAGACAGTGAGGGCAATCCTACCGATAACGTCAACATTGCTACCCAGCGCTGGTTCTATGACACCGCGCTTACTGTTAATGACTATGTTCAGGAATGGCAATTGATTAGTGGTTCGGATCAAGACGATCTTCCCCGTTGGGTGGGCATTGCGCCAAGGTCTGGCAATGTTCTGGTGTCGGGCGTAACCCAGGGGCTGTCTGAAACGAATGACACGCTCAACGGTCGTTTTGGCAGTTTCGTCCAGCGCATTGATACTCAGCTAGACGGCGCGTTGCCCGTTCCGGAGGTGGCCTGGACCCGTAAGGTGGAATCGACCAGTCATGATGAGCGGGTTGTCGGTGGCGGTATTCAGAACACCAGCCCTATTGTCATCGGCGATTCATCCGGCTCAGTGGAAGGTGAATCCCAGTTTGGCGGCAAAGACGCATTTTTCTATACGGCGAAGGGAGCTGAAGAAGAGATTGACGTACAGCAAGCAGGAACTGGTGCTGATGAAAACCTGGTAGACGGTTTCTTTTTGGCCGGATCCGTCTGGCTGATTGGAAACGGTACCGGCGACTATCGGGTAACAACAGAACAGGGTGTCAAAGTTCTGCGAAGGACGGCCACGGATAGCGCTGTGGGCTTCATGCTGGGCTACACGCCTGCCGGCTCAGCCGCAGAAGCTTATCTGGTGAATGACGAAGGCGACCAGTCCGTTGAGCGCCTTCAGGCCGCGATGGTTTTCGATGACGATCTGATTGCCGCAGGTTCCACTACGGGCGTTCTGACCGATGACCCGGACGCCCAGACCAACACCCTGGAAGACCCTGCGATTTTCCGCCGGAACCGCCAGCCCAGGTTTGAGGAAGACGAAACGCTCATTGTTGAACTGGCTCAGCAGTGGGATCAGCAGGTAGCGATAGCAGACCCGGGCACTGGCGTAGTTGAAGCGCTGGTAAATTACCGGGACGACGAAATTACGGCGCTGATTCGCCGGGATACGGCAAGTGGAGTGGTCTGGACGCTGAATCTGTTCAGCCCCGAGGGCGACCCGATTAATGGCCTTTGATTAAACGCTACCTTGATGCCGGCCAACGTTGGCATACAGTCGCAGATAATCCGTGCTTGTCACGATGCCCGCAGGCTGGCCGTCTGGGCTGATAATCAGGGCTGCATTCAACCGATGGGCCAGCATCAGGCGGGCGAGTTGATGGGCATCTGTCTCCGGCGATGCTGTCAGAAATGCCGGCAGCTCAAGATTGACGAGGCTGGATTGCGATGGCATTGTCCGATTTTCGTGCAGCCAGGCCAGTAGCCAGCGTAACTCCACAAGCCCCGCGACGTTTCCTTCCGCAGTAATCACCAGATGGCTGACCCCGCGTTTATCCATAATGTCCAGCGTTTCTGCCATAGAGGCCGTAGCCGGTGCGGAAACGATAACCGGTGTGCAAATTCTGGACACCGGCAGGTAAGGGCGCTGCTCCTTGTATTCGCCGGATGCAGCAGCGCCGTACTCTTCAAGAGCCTTGTAGCGGCCCGCATTGGCCGCTTGCTGAAATTCCGCATCGGTGGTGTCACTGTGGCTGACATTGATGCCCTGAGACTCTCCCATCTCCGTGACAGTTCCCACGCGCCGCCCCCGGAAAATTTCCGGTAACCGGGTGCCAACGGGTCTTCCCGGTTCGCTGACATAAATGGACATAGGCATTTGCTCCGAATAACGAGGGCGTTCAGTTGGTTGTCGGCCGACTATCGGTTTTCTGCAGTCATTCCCGGATCAGGATGGTTCAACCCGGGGCCGGTGACAACGTTGCGTTTCCAGACGCTTTATCAGATTTGCCGGCAGACAGGGAGGTTGGCCCGAGAGCAGATCTCCAAGATACTCTGCCAGCAGCGGTGAATAAGTCAGGCCTTTACTGCCCAGGCCAGTGAACAGATACACTCCGCTGAACAGCTCGCCTTCCCGGGTTTTCATGGGCCCTGCAATGGGCTGGTAATCGTGCGTGGTACAGCGAAATGCCACTCGGCCCCGGGCATATTCTGCTATTTCAGTCACGTCGGATTGAGCGAGCGCCTCCGGTAGCAGGCCCGCAAGCATGCTGAGGTTTTCAAGATTACTTATCGTTGTGACATCCGGGCAAGGGTCGTGAAGATCGAAGGTTGCCCCCACCAGCGCACTGCCGTCGAATGCAGGGTTGATGTACCCTGGGCCACAAACCACCAGTGACGGGGTGTTGATGCAGTGTTCCGGCACTTCGGTGATCTGGCCCCTGATCCGTTTCATGCGGTACTGGCCCTTCAGGGGGATCAGTTCCGGTGTATCCGGGCCTGCGCACAGAACGATACGGTCAAACGTCAGCGTTTCCCCGCGGCTCGAGGTCAGGCGCCAGCGAGCCTCTTTCTCCTCCAGTGCTCCCACACGAAAACTCATACGTTGAGCAATCCCGGGCTGGTCTGCGAGGGCCTCGCACAGCTTTGCAGGCTGCAGCCACCCGCTCGCGGGAAACCAGAGCCCACCGTGGGGAACCGGTATTCCGGCGAGCCGGCTGGCCTGATCAGCGCTGACGTGCTGAAACACCGCCGGAGGATACCGGTTTTTTGCCAGAAACCGGGCCTGCCGGTCTGCCTCTGACTCATTGTAAGCAAGCTGGATAAGGCCGGTCGGGTGCCAGCCGTTATCTTCAAATTGCCGGTAGAAGCGCTGGCTGAACAGCAGGGAAGACAGGGCCAGTTCAGTCTGGTCGTTGAAGTCCACCCCAAGTTTCACGTACAGAGCACCCTGGCGGTTGCCTGACGCTTCGGCCGCAACGGACTCCGCCTGGTCAATCAGGGTGACCTTGAAACCGCGTTTGGCAAGGTTGTTTGCCAGTAAGCAGCCGGCGATGCCTGCGCCAATAATGCCAATGCTTTCAGGAGTGGGTAGCTGATCAATTCCAGTGTGCTGCGCAGCAGGAATGTCGCCGATCAGTATATTCCGGTTATCGCCAAAACCGTCGACCCATGAAACGCAGAACCCTGCATCAGCAAGCATCTCAGGAACCTGACCGGCAACGGTGGGAGTTGCAAACGACGTGCCCGGCCCGCTGTGTTCGGAAATGGTCGCGATGGCTCGGTTGTTCCACATTCCTGGGTTGAGAGGCGGGTTGAAAGGCGGGTTAAGAGCCGGACTGAGCGCCGGGTCGAGCGCGAGAGCGAAGCCATCGAGAAACCAGGCATCCGCCGTGAACTCAAGATTCTGCCACGCAGGGTTTACATCACCAAAGCAGAGAGTAAGCCGGACCCGGCCCCGGTCAAGAACGAGTCGGTGCGTACCCGTAATGGGGGGTGGGTAATGTTCAATCAGTTCAGTCGCCAGCTGTGCCAACTCCGGCCACAGAGCAAGGGCGCGGATCAGGTCTTCCCGGGCCAGGGGGTAAGGTTCTACGGAAATGAAATGCAGGCAGGCGTGTGGTTGCGTGTTGTTTTGCTGCCATAACCGCCATGCTGCGAGAAAATTGAGGCCGGTACCGAAGCCGGTTTCCCCCACGACAAATCGGCCGCCATCAGGCACGCGGGCGAACCTGTCTGCCAGACAGTTGTGACGAAGAAACACGTATTCCGCTGCCTCAAGGCCACTGTCCCGGCTGTAATAGACATCGCCGAAGGCTCTGGAAACAGGTTGGTCGTTTTGCCAGTCTATGTCTGCGGTTGCAATGGCCGGAGCGGGCGATGTTCCGGTCACGGAAGCAGCGTAATCGTCTTGATGATGATCGGTTTGTCAGGCACATCCGCCATCCCGCGCTGGCGCCCGGTTGGCTTTGATGCGATCGCGTCCACGACACCGATGCCATCTGTCACCTTGCCAAAAACCGTGTAGCCTGCACCGCGCACTCCTGCATCAAGGAATTCATTATCGGTCAGATTGATAAAAAACTGAGAAGTTGCTGAATCAGGGTCCTGGGTGCGGGCCATGGCAACCGTGCCACGAAGGTTTTTGGCCGTGGGTCTGGCTTCGTTCACGACCGGGCTTTTCGTTGGCTGCCGGTTCAGATTCCGGTCGAACCCGCCCCCCTGAATCATGAACCCCGGGATCACCCGGTGGAAAACGGTGTCGGCGTAGAAATCATCGGCCACATATTGTTTGAAATTGTTAACGGTTTCCGGGGCCAGATCAGGGCGGAGCGTTAATTCAAAAGAACCAAGGCTGGTCTCTACCATGGCTTTGGGAAGTGGTTCTGCAGCCACGGCTTTGCTGGCACAGAGTATTGCGGTTACAGACAGCACGACCGTGATCACATAACGAAACGGTTTTACCTTATTTGTCATTCTATACTGCTCCTCGTGGTTGGCTGCCGCCTGAATGCTGCGATACTGCAGCCAGGTCATTCAGCAGTTTAACCCATCCTCGGCCACGCTGAGGATTTGAACGCGACAAAGACTGAGCCGGGCCGGGTTGTACGGTAAGAATAACAAACAGTGAGAAGGGGAACAGCTGTGAAAAACCGCCAGGGTTTTGAGGAAAAATCTCGATTAGGTCGACTGCTGCTCAATCGTGGTTATCTGTCCGCCAGCCAGCTTGAAGAGGGTTTGCGGTTACAGCGGGAAACCGGGCAACGCCTGGGTGAAGTCTTTGTACAGTGCGGCTGGGTAACCGAGCGTGAGCTGAACCGGGTTCTGAAGCATCAGACACGATATCGTAATGCTGCGGCGCTGGTCACGATGGTAGTGTTGCCTTTGCAGCCGATGATCAGTTTTGCGTCCGGCGGGCAGAGCAGCAACGACCAGGACCTGGCCGACGCCGGGCAGATGATCGCTGAAGGCAAGTTCAAGCCTATGACCGATCAGGACATGGCAGGTGTGGCTGGTCAAGGCAATGCCCGGATTTTCGAGCAGTTCGCGCAGGTAGGTTCGATGCCGGACGCTGCCCGGGGTGAGGGTGCTGCCGATGCAAGTGATCCGGACGCAATTGAGGCGCTGAAGCTGGCAACAAATGTTTTCGTGCCAGTGTTAAATTTTCTCGATTCGGAGCTGACGATTTCCGGCGTTCACTATCGGCAGGATGTGCCCCGGTTTGCCATCAGAAACGACGGCAGCCTGGAGCTTGCGCTCCCGGAGCGCATCGAGCAGATCCGGATGGAAAACATCAGAGTGGGTTCAAGCCCTTCCATGGGGAATATCACGATCAGCGATGTCCGTTTCCAAGCGGGCTCAAGCATGACGATCTCCACCCGCTGATTATTATCGCTCACGCCGCCTCGAGTGCGGCTGACTCAGACTCAGGCGCTCGCCAGCACGTTGCTGTGCGAGACCGCCTCCTCCTGACCTTTGGCTCCGTAGAGCTTGTCCTGGCCGGTAGCACCACGGAATATTTCAGTCAGCCTTGAGAGGCGCTTCTGCAGATGAGCGATAACGCGGCCGTTTGTCAGATTGAGCGTCTGACAGTGCGTCAGGCGCTCAGAGGCCTCGTCCCAGAGCGCCACCGCCTCGTCCAGACCGGCACTGCGCAGGAATCTTGAAGGTTCACCCTTGTCCGGTCTGAACCCCATGGCAACCAGAATCCGGATCTTGGCTTTGGCTCGTTCGCGGATCTGATTCAGATGGTGATTTTTTTCCTGGGTCACTGATGCCAGTGATTTGACATCAGAACCAGAAAGAAGGGACTTCTCTTGCCCGAGAATATCCCCCAGTGTTGTCAGCTGGAGGATGTCCTGATTCAGAAGATCTTTCAATTCATCAAGATTTGACATGGCTCACTCATCCAAAAATGCTTTCATCCATATCAAGCATTTTCTGGGCCAGTTTCTCTGCATCTATCTTATACGAGCCATCTTCCAGCGCCGTCCGAATCTGTTCGATCCGTTCATCGTCCATTTCCGGGTATTCGCCAAGTGTCTGTTCGAGCTGTTTCAGGTCTTTGGCCTGGCTGCTCAGGTTGACGTTTTCACCGCGGGCGTTGGACGCTTGAGGCTTGGCCTGCTCGGCACCCGCCTGTTTCGGGGCTTCAGAGCTGGACGCCTTGTCCGCTGATGGCCGCTGATTGTTGACCTGGCCGGGGCCAATTCCATTAAAGTCAACTGACATATCGATACCTGCTTCGCTGTTTGGCCACCGGGGTAGCCCTATAAGTTTATATCTGCTTAACGGCAGATCTTCATTGAGCTTTAGTAAGATTTTTCAAAATGTATCACACCAGTTTGGAAAATCGTGAACCGAGGCAGAAAATTGCCGGTTGCGGCAAGGAATTGCCAGCGATCCCGTGGCTCACATCGGAATTTCAACCTGGCCAGGCGCGATGATTCGTGCCCGGACGGTACGAGTGCTGGAAAGGTTTTCGACCATTACCTGTTCGCCAATGCTGCCGCTGCTTAACGCTTTACCGCGCGACCTTACCGAAAATCCGCCGGTTTTCGCGGTAATAACCACGTGATCGCCGCGCTCAATGGCTTCCGGTGCGGTAAGCAGGTCGGCCGTAAAAACGGTGCCGGTATTGATGCCTCGACGCATCTCCATGCCAATTAGCTGTTCTTTCTCTCGAATAGGGCTGCGACGGGTTGTGTTAATCTCAACTGCACGGGATTTCAACGCGCTGGCAGTAATTCGTTCACTCCGTGCCAGTGGGCGTGCCGCCACCAGGCCCTGACCGTAAATCTCAAGGCTGACGGGCAGAAACATGCGCCATGGCCGTGACCCTTCACAGGACACCAGTAGCGATGGCTGCGCGGTTTTCCAGGGGTCACCGCTGAATGAGACTGCTGGCGCAGATTCGCATCGGTCCAGGGATAGCCGTGCGTCGAGTTCTCCGAGATCATAGGTTACCTCATAACCCCTGACAGACTGATCTGTCGAAAATGATTCGAGAAACTGACCCGCAGCCTGGTGAATCTGGTCTGCAGTGGTGGTTGCTGCACCCGCCACGCTGGCGGCAAAAATGGCTACAAGGAAAATCAGGATGCGCATACGCTTCAGTTTGTCCTATGCTGTCATAAGTAAGGCCAAGGTCTGGATTGCCACTATTTCTCAACAATCCGACCGGTTGGCCGATATTCTGTCCCAGAGTCAATAAAACGGCACTGAGTTTCTTTAAACAAGAGTCAGCAAGATGCATGCCGCCACGGGCAGGTAATGGTCGGAGAGCAGGAATGGCAGGGGTTCTAGATAGTGTTAATCAGCGCACCCAACTGGTCGGGCAGAATCGACTGGAACTTCTGCTTTTCCGACTGAAGGGACAGCAGATATATGGCATTAACGTCTTCAAAGTAAAGGAGGTTCTGCAATGTCCCAAACTGTCTTCAATTCCAAACAGTCGGCCCATGGTAAAAGGGGTGGCACACATTCGTGGCGAAACTATTCCGATCATTGATCTTGCCATGTCTGTCCGCTTGCCGGGTATTGATCGGAAAGATCTTGCCACCAGCTTCGTGATCATTACCGAGTACAACCGTAAAACCCAGGGCTTTCTGGTGGCCGGGGTTGACCGTATAGTTAATATGAACTGGGAGGATATCCTGCCACCACCCAAAGGTGCAGGGAAGGACATTTACCTGACCGCCGTTACCCGTATTGACGATAAGTTGGTTGAAATAATTGACGTTGAGAAGGTTCTGTCGGAGGTGGCTCCTATGGAATACGATGTCACCGAGGAAGTCCGCACTCGCAGCGAAAGCCGGGCACCTGGCGTGCTGCCAGTGCTTGTTGTAGATGACTCCTCGGTCGCCCGCAGGCAGATTGAGCGTTGCCTGACCACCATCGGCATGGAGGTTATTACCAAAAACGATGGCAAACAGGCTCTGGACTTTCTCAAGGAAATCACTGCTGATGGCTCCAGTGCCACCGATCACTTATGCCTGATTATCTCAGATGTCGAAATGCCGGAGATGGATGGGTACACTCTCGTTACTCGCTGCAAGAGTGACGATGCAATCAAGGGTGTGTACATCATGTTGCACACGTCTCTTAGTGGCGTGTTCAACAAAGCGATGGTCAAAAAAGTCGGGGCTGACGATTTTATGGCCAAGTTCAGCCCGGACGAGCTGGCCGAGCGGGTCATGGAAATCGTTGACGGACAGCAGTAGGGCTGTCGCCCACTTCTGACTCATCCAAAACCGGAATTCAATGAAAGCTGAAATAACGCCACAGGAATACGAGTCGTTCAAGTCGTTTCTGCAGAATGCGTGCGGTATTTTGCTGGGTGAAAATAAACAGTACCTGGTTAAAAGCCGACTCCGCCGGATCATGGAAGAACATGAACTGTCCACGCTGGGCGAGCTTCTTGAACGGACCAAGCGTTCCGGTCGAAGCAACCTTCGCGAAGTTGTGATCGATGCGATGACAACCAACGAAACCTTGTGGTTTCGGGACAATCACCCGTTCAGAATACTGCAGGAGAAGCTGCTGCCAGAGTTTGCCGACCGGAAATCAAGCCAGTCCCTGCGCATCTGGTCCGCCGCATCGTCTACGGGGCAGGAGCCCTACTCAGTGGCAATGATCATTGAAGAGTTCCGGCGTCAGCGCCCCGGCAAGTTACGGGACGTCAAAATTACGGCCACGGACATCTCCAAGAGTGTGCTTGAAGTCGCCAGGGGTGGTGAATACGAAATGATTGCCATAGGCCGCGGGCTGTCGCCGGAGCGCCAAAAGCAGTTTTTTACTCCATCACTGAGCGGAAGCTGGCAGATCAAGCCGAACATCAAAAGCATGGTGGAGTTCCGGGAACTGAATCTTCTGGAGCGATACATGCTGGGCAAGTTCGATATTGTGATGTGTCGCAACGTGCTGATCTACTTCTCGGCAGAGCTCAAGAGAGACATCCTGACCCGGATTCACGCGACGCTGAACCCCGGAGGTTATCTGATTCTTGGTGCCTCCGAATCTCTCAGTGGTCTGCCACACCTTTACGAAATGGTGCATTGCAGCCCCGGAATCATCTACCGGAAAAAATAATTCATGACACTGTTCAGGCTCCTGCTTTTATCCGCCGTAATCCTCGCAACCGGTTGCACAGGCCTTCCTGATGGCATCGAACCTGTTTCCGATCTTGATCTCGAGAGGTACAAGGGCACCTGGTACGAAATCGCCCGGCTTGACCACTCTTTCGAGCAGGGCCTTTCGGGCGTCACAGCGCAATACTCACTGAATCCCGATGGTAGTGTTAGGGTCATAAACCGTGGCTATTCGGCGGAAGAGGGCAGCTGGCAGGAAGCGGACGGACGTGCCGTTCCGGTGGAGGATGCCGCAGAGGGCCATCTGAAAGTATCGTTCTTTGGCCCGTTTTACGCGTCTTACGTAGTGTTCAGGCTGGATGATGAGTATCAGACCGCCTATGTGACCGGTTACAACAGAGACTACCTGTGGTTACTGTCCCGCAGTCCTGTGGTGAGCAATGAAGCCATAGAAGAATTCAGGGCCATAGCACAGGAGCTAGGCTTCGATCTGACTGAGCTCATCATGGTCGACCAGAGCCGCAACCTTCGCGAGACTGGTGGCGCCAACTGATCCACCAGTGATCGCCTGATCAGAAGGGCAGGTGGCCCGTTTTCACCCAGATAATGGTTTCCTCATCCACAAACGGGTGGTGCTGGCTGAGGTGCGGGCTGCGCATCCAGGTGCCCGCCGGATAGCGCCCATGCTCATCGCAGAACTCACCGGATAGCACCAGTATTTCCTCGCCGCCAAAGTGTCGGTGGGGCTGGAACTTCTCTCCCGGCGGCCATTTCACCAGGGCGACATGCTCCTGCTCAAACTCATGCAGCGGCATAACTTCCAGGCCGCCGTGGCCGGGAAGCCAGGACGTGTTGTTAGTGTCAATGCGCACTGTATTGAAGTCGTTCGCATTGAACTGATGAAGCTTCACGAATAGCACGCAGCCTTCGTCACTGAACGGGGCATGGCCACTGCCCGGCGGATGACGCAGATAGCTACCCGGTCCATAATGTCCGGACTCATCTGAAAACACGCCCTCGAGAACCATGATTTCTTCACCCAGCGGGTGCTCATGCCGGGCAAAGCTGGCGCCCGGTTCGTAACGCACAATGCTGGTGGCATGGCCACGCTCAGCCTCTTCCCGGGCCAGGGGTTTACGGAGAACTCCGCTTGCGGGGCTTGGTGTCCAGTCCATTTCTTTACTGCGAATGACCACTTTCGTGGTGAAATCCATGTTTAACAAATCAGGAACCCTCCAACTGCTTCGATAATTCGGGTTTCGGGTCTTAGTGAAGTGTATACGAAATCAGACTGAAAACAGCGCCACTAAAAAATGACAGTTGCCAAACAGTCCTAAAACCATTAGAGTTTCGCCCTCAAATGAGCGACGAGATCGCTGATTTGAAACAGTTTAAAGGAGAGGTGGCCGAGTGGCTGAAGGCGCACGCCTGGAAAGTGTGTAAACGTTAATAGCGTTTCGAGGGTTCGAATCCCTCTCTCTCCGCCATATTAAGACCCTGATTTTTAAGCAAAAATCAGGGTCTTTTTCGTTTTTGGGGCAGAATTGGGGCAAAATTAACATTTTCTTGTCCGCTAGAGTCCTTCTAATATCCCAGTTTCGCTGAAATATCGCCTGCGATATTGGGCGTGTCTTGAGGAATCCACCGGCCGTAATGTTTTTTCACCATCGTTGTATCAGCATGTCCCAACTGTCGGGCCACCCATTCCAGTGCCACGTAATTTGAAACCATTCGACTCGCGAATGAATGTCGGCACTGGTTAGGACCACGGTAGCGAACCTTTGCTCGTTTGAGATGGCCGGCGAACCAGCGTCTCAAGCTGTTCGGTTGCCAGGGCTGGTTGCTTTGTCCATTTCGAAAAACCAGCCGGACTGTATCGTCCTTGATTGTCACATTATTGCGTTGGCGAACCTGAATGATAGAGGGAGGTAGAAGGTAGGTCGCAGGTTGTTGCCGCTGGAGCCATTGCTTTGCTGGCTCCAGCAGATCTACACGCCTGAGTCGACTGCGCTCTTTTGGAACCTTGTATTCTCCCTCAACGAAGGCTCTCCGTACGGTTACGGTGCCGTTCTCCAGATCGACATCATCCCAGGATAGGGCAATAAGCTCGGATAACGATAGCCCACACCAACAGGCAAACATGATGACATTGATGTCCTGCTGCCTCATTGTTTTAACAGATTCTATTCGTTTTAATTCGTCATTAGTAAACGGATCAGCATAATCTTTATATTCTTCATCCGTTTTAAGATTTTTGATTCGATCTAGAGGGTTGTGTTGAATAATTCCATCCATGAATGCAGACGTCCACACGCCCCGAACCACAATAAAAGTTTCATTAACGGTTTTCGGAGACAGACCTTTTTCTAAAAGTTCACTTTGAAACATTTCAATTTCAGACTTTTTGACGTCACGTATTCTATTTCTTGGCCATTTCTCCGGTAATTTTTTTGACTTCGAGTCGTAGTTTTTAAAAGTAGATGGCGCTTTTAGTTTCTCTTGTAATGTGAGCCACTCTTCAAGTACTTCTGAAACAGATTTATTTAGGTCAGGGCCACCCCACCCACTGAAGATTTTCGCGTTTTTTGAATCAGGGAAGTGGTGGGCGTAATCAAACCGATTTTCTTTAATCTCAGTCAGTATCAGGTTGCGCTTCGTTTCCGCGTAAGCAATGCTCGCCTTGTTGATCTTGGCGATGCCAGGAACTGGCTCCCGGCATCGCTTACTCGCATATTGAAACGAAATCCGCAGCTGATTGCCGTGGATTTCGACTCCTTTGGGCAGCGTCAATTTTTTCTTTGTCACAATTTGCCCTCGAACCAGTTTTCGATTTCCGCAGGGTTGTAAACGACACGGCGGATTGGGTCAAAACGCCAATGTTTTTCTTCGAGCCAGACCCCCCTTTCGCGATATTTCCGTGCCTGTTCAGCGGTGATTCCGAAAAGAACCGGCAGCAGGTTTGGCCGGACCCAGCGCCCGGGACTAAGGGTCGGTAAAGTCTGCGTTGCTCTGGGGAATGCAGTTTCTGTGTCCATCTTTCTACCTCGCTAAAATCAGTAAATGAGTGCCCGATTGATCAGGTTCATTCTCAGTACCTGGATTCAGTTTATTGCTGGCGACCATACTGTGTGGCTTGATCACAGCATCCGCACTGCCATTTAAATCTACCGAGGTCGGAGGACTCTGTGTTCGGTGTAATTGAGGAAAAAAGCGATTTAGAGCGAATCACAGCAAATTGAATAAAGAACATTCATCTCGAAAGGAACGTCACGGTATCAGCTGAGTTGTCCATCAAGGTGGCGGATCCGGGAGTATCACCAACGTGCCTCGCAGAAATCGGTTTTTATTGGTGAGCTGACCTGCCACAAAATCAACAGCCCTTCTACAGGCGTGAATGGAGTTAACGCCGGTGACGATAATGTCGTGATCAAAAGAGGAATCAATAGATCCGCACCGAGTGTCAATATATATAGAAGTAATGCCGAGACACATGAGGCTAGACAGTTTGTCCTGCGTCGCTACTGGAATATAGGAAAGTTTTCCGCTGCTTCCGCAGGTTTTCGTTTCTACCCATTTTTTATGTTTGGATAATTTGTTTGGCCATAAAAACGCATTTCTGTGCTTTTCAAAGAGCAAGTTTTCAGTAATTTTTATAAGATGCGTTTTGTCAGACCAAATCGTAAAAGCGTTGATTAACATAATAGCTCCAGGAATTTTTAAATAAGGTAACTGATATCCCGAATAGAAATAGGATCACATCCATTTAAATTCGTTCTGCGCATTGGAGCTATCTTCCTGTTCATCAAGTTGACCTGGTGTCCAATGAGATTGCGCTCTAAAAAAATCGCTCTTAGCCCCACCATTTTTTCGGATGAGTACCGAAACCTCCACTTCGTAAAAGTCTTCAATGGATTCCGCATTTTTTACGAGATTCTGAATAATGTCATGAATATTCGTCATGTCTTACCTCTATTAATTTTGATTGTGATTTTTAGGGCGCCCTTATAGTTTAAAAATACATGAAGGGCTCATCACTGCAAGAAAATAATTAGCCAAACAACGGGCATGCTTATGCTCAAGACAGGAAATGAACGTTGTCGGGTTGAAATATCGGTTTCAGATTATTATCTCCATCCATTCCTTCAGGAATCTGGATAATGATATTGACGTATTGATGGAGCATTGCCTGCGAGAATCGGATTCTAATTATTAAATTCATATTTTCAGATTATTAATTTTCGGGGATTTTATGGACGTGACTACTGTGTACCTAAAGGGCGCGACAATTGAACCTGGCACGAATTTAAAACGGACAAGGCTGAGATTTCTTAACCTCGGATTTCCAGCAGGTACACTTTGGCTATGCTGCAGCATCAAGAAAATGGATCATCAGACGAGCTAAACATGTCGTCCGATGACATCAACCCGAGATCCATATCGTCACTGGACCAATCCATTCCATATGGATTACCCGCAATATCGAATCCGCCGACTCCGGTATCAATCATCGGCAACCCGGTGGCGGGATTGATATGATGGCTATTCAAATAGCTGTCATCGTTGCAAGTGGTCAGATTAGTAATTCCGGTATCCACGGCAACATGATCATCATCACAGCTCTCCGTTTTAAGGGAACTATAAGTATTTGGGCTGCAATCATCCTCAAAAGGTTCGACTCCTTTGTTCAGTTCTTCCCAAGAACTCACGGCAAACCCTGCGACTAATCCAAAAAGGGCGCCGGCGGGTCCTGACAGAATCAGGCCTGTAATACCACCTATAAACATCAACAATACATAGTTCATCGTCTTCTACTCCAGTCGTTCTGAAATGGGCTACAGGAATAACCTACAACAGAAATCCCGAGGTGCAAGCAAACAGTATGAGGTTGCTGAGAGCGCCCGTTGGCGTAAGCTGATTCTGCTTGGTGCTAATAAGTGGGCTCGGTAATGTTGAAAGATTTTCTTGATCCGGTTTTCCTGAATCGTTCACTCAACGCGCTGCTTCTATTGTTTATTGGCGCCTTCTTCTGGCTATGGCTCGATGACAGTCTTGGGCTACCCATGCATATTATTTTGGGAGTCAGTGCTTTTGTTATCACGATGGACATCAGAAGCTACTCCGAAGATCCTAAGCCAGATGCTCTTTTGATCGGCGGGCTCATTCTGCCGTTTTGGCTCATCCTACGGGTATGGAGAAGTGACACGGGAAATGGGCAATGAAGCGAAGGCGGTCGGAGGCAACGATAATCAGGCAGAGTGGAAGGTTGTCCGGCGGTATATTAAGTGAGCACGCCCCAGGGCACGGAGGCTTCCCCCGTGTCCTGCTGCTGATGTAATTGTCCGGCACCGCCAGCTGGCCGCTCAATGCGTTCACTCTACAACAACATGGCCCGGCAGCAAGCAATCACTTCCGGGTGCTTTTAATAGCGGCAGGTGAGGAGAATTTATTGTGGGTCGGAAAATTTGTTTGCACATCAAATTCGATGAGCGGGAGCTCATCGTGGATGAAATCAGTGAGGAAGCGAGCCGTTGCGGGATCACGGTCGAGCAGTTGATTAAACGATTTATTGTTGACGCCATGGAAGGGGATAGCGATGCAGAAAGTATCCCAGGCGAGACGATGGAGGACTTTCTGGTTAAAAATGGGGCGTTAAGCCTAAAAAAGTGAGGTGAATAATATAATGTTTGGCCGCAACAACATAACTGACTCATTCGAACTTCGAACGCATGCTGCGCCCAGAAGACCCTGATTTCCATCCCGATAAAACCGTCCAAAGACGTCAATAACGGCCGACAGCTAGTTTCCATAATCTCTGTCGCGTAGAGTAACGCGACAGATTTGGTCGCTTTACGATCGTGTTCCGATGAGACAGGGAATCCTTTGATGTCAAAAATCGCCGTCCGTTATCTCGCCATGCTCCGTATGGTGCCCCGTTTTCCCAAAAACATTACTACCACTGAGTTGGCAGAACGGCTTGAAGGGCATGGGTTTGAGGTAACCATGCGCTCCATTCAGCGGGATCTGGAAAAACTGAGCGCGGACTTTCCCTTGTTAGTGGATGAAAACACTCGTCCTTTTCAGTGGTCATTTGACCGCGATGCCACCATTGATATTATTCCGGCTCTGGACCTGCCAGCCGCACTGACGTTTGAACTGGCGAGGGCCTATCTCAGCCCCATGCTCCCGCCGCGGGCACTGTCCCATCTGAAGCCACACTTCGATGAAGCTCATCGCACCCTGATGCGAGAAAAGAATCCACTTGGTAAATGGCCAGACAGGGTGCGCGTCATTAATCGTGGCCTCGGCGGAAGGCGCCCTGCAATCGATGCAGACGTTCTGGAAACGGTGACCGAAGCCTTGTTAAGAGACGTACAGTGCAAGCTGACCTATCAGGCCCGGAACTGGCCAGAGCCGGAAGAGATAATCGTTCACCCCCTCGGTCTGATTTTCCGGGACCCGAACGTGTATCTGATCGGCACCATCGAGGGCAGGGAAGGTATCCGTCAGCTGGTACTGCATCGCGCAACGGCGGGAGAGCCGGTCGAAGAGCCTGTTGAGAGGCCAGAGGATTTTGATCTGGACCTCTACATCCATTCCGGCGCCATGGGTATCCTCAAGTCCAATAATCCTGTCTATCTGAAGCTTCGGTGCGATAAACCAGCCCTGAACCATTTGATTGAATCGCCGATTGGGTTTGATCAAACCACCACTGAAATCGATGACAACACTTTTGAAATCGCTGTGACAGTGGGCGATACCCAGGATTTACGCTGGTGGCTTACGGCACAGGCGGTGCACTGCGATATCCTTGAGCCGCAATGGCTGCGTGAAGAGACGGCCTCCGCTTTGAAAAAGGGCCTGAGCCGCACACAACGGAGCACATAAGTTCGTACCCGTTTGTGGAAGTGGCTCCTGATCTGTTAAGCGACATATTCTGTCGCATACGCATATTAGAATGGCCTTCAACGGATCAGGAGACCACCTATATGTTGTTGTGGAACGAGCTTATCAACGAGGCCCAAGATCTGGAGCAAAGCACCTCTTCGTCCAAAGATGACCTGAAACTGCTTCAGATCTATCTCTGCCGACTCTACCTGACACCAGGGTATGAGAACACGCTGAGCCTGTTCAATGCGGAAGAATCCCTGGCCTTTCTCGGCATCAAGCCGGTGGAAGAGAGCGATACGCTATCCGGCACCCGAGCCCACCTCAAAGCCATTCGTAAACGCGAGAAAGCACTGACGGCCTCCCTGAAGGGGAAGCCGGGGCTGTCTTTTGAGCCACTGCTGGCAAGCCTGGTGAACCTGCTGAAACCTAGTGTCGTTGAGATCAAACTTCTGGTCTACGCCTTGCTGTTGCTCAAGCACCCGCAGTCCAAGCAGGTTCTACGTGAGCTTGAGATCAACGAATTCAACAACTCTGTTAACGCACTGGCCAAAGCCATTAGGGAGTCATCCCGCCAGGTTGCCAGAGCCCTGGATGAAGATGCGATGCTGAGCCAGATACGTCTGCTTGAGCCAGCCAACCGTGGAAGTGATATCTGGGATCTGGTTGAAGGGGGCCCACTCCTGGGGCAGTTGGTTCTGGCCGCATCAGATGACCAGGATGGCAAAAGCGAGCCGGACATTGAACAGATGCTGTTCCGGCATGTGTGCCCACCGGGGCCCGCTGCGAAACATCAGATTGGCGACTTCAAAGGTGTGCCCGAGCTCCAGCTGATGCTGGACTATGTACGCAACGCCCTCAGCACAAAAGCGCGGGGCAAGAACATTCTGCTCTACGGGAAGCCCGGTACCGGTAAAACCCAGTTGGCCAGAGCCATGGCCGAAAAACTGGCGGCGCCGTTGTACGAAGTACCGACCAAGGACTCACAGGCGGGCGCCATGACCGGTCGCATTCGCCTGGATGCAGCGAAACTGGCGCAGATGTTTCTGGAAGACAGGCTGGGTGCCATCCTGCTTTTTGATGAAATGGAAGATGCCTTCCGCAAAACCGATCAGCTAGCGAAAGGCTGGTTTAATCAGCTTTTGGAGGAGAATCAGGCACCGGTCATCTGGATAAGCAATAATATCCGCGAGGTTGATCCGGCCTTCCTTCGTCGTTTTGACTTTATTGTCGAAGTGCAGGGGTCGGGTAGTGATCAACAAACACAGCTCCTCGAAAGAGAACTCTCCGTCTTACCGGTGGTTCCAGAATGGATTTCAAGCGCTGCCAAACAGCCATGGATGACACCTGCTTTGGCCAAAAATCTGACGGAAGTGGCACAGTATCTTCCGCCGAAGCAAGTCGCCCGCAACCAGCAACGCCTGGAAGCACTCATCACCCAGCGACTGTCGGCGATGGGGGAGAAAAAGCCCGTTCAGATATTAAAGAAGCCATCAAAGTCAGACTTCCCGGTATTCAAATCCGAATGGATAAACACCCGCCCAACCCTGCGCAACGTAGAGCGCTTTGCACGCCGAGGAGGAACCGCGCGCATCTGCCTCTATGGCCCGCCCGGCGCTGGCAAAACAGCGTACTCCCAGGAGCTGGCAAAACGCCTGAAAAAGCCTTTCATGTTGCAATCCGGTAGCGACCTGCTCGGGATGTATGTTGGTGAGACCGAGAAAAACATCGCCGCCATGTTCGACAAAGCTGAGAAAACCGGCGCCGTGCTCCTGTTAGACGAAGCGGATACCTTCCTCTACAACCGGGGCATGGCCCAACAAAGCTGGGAAGTGAGTGCAGTCAACGAATTCATGGTGCGGATGGAACGGTTTGAAGGCCTGTTCCTGGCCACCACCAACCGGTTCGACAGTTTCGATAAAGCCATACTTCGGCGCTTTCAGCTGAAAGTGGAATTCGGATACCTGAACATGGAGCAGCTGAAGGACCTGTTCAAGGCCTGTGTTGTGGATAAAGACAAGGCTAATGGGTTAACTCATGAGCAGCTAGGCCGCTTTGAATACCTGACACCCGGGCTTGTGCGCTCGGCAGTTCAGAGCTTGCAGCTAAGAGGCTTCAGGCCCCGGACGTCATACCTTCTGGAGGCTCTGGAAGTTGAACAGGCGCAGCAGGTTAGTGGTTTAGTCGGGCAGCCGATTGGATTTATTCAATAACGACCGGAGAGGCACTGAATGATTAGACGAACCCCGAACTGGAAAGTCGGATGCGCCGGACCCGGTTCCGTTGCGATTACCTGGGCAGGACTTCAATGAGTGCCATACCCATTCGCTCATTTGCCAAAACGTTCGGTGCGCCTTGTCTAAAAACAAAATAGGTAAGCGGAAATTAGATCTTTGATTCCAAACTATTTTCACTACTTATATTACCAACAACATTATCATACTGTGAGTTATGCCATTTTAAGGACTCTTTCGAAACATTATGTCCTTCATGAAATTTTATTTTTCCAGGCAAACCTTGCAACGTTCCATCTTGTAAAATCGTGAAGGAGAAAGTGTCAAAAAGAACATGATGATTGGGGCATAAACATAATATATTACTGATTGTGTCTGGTCCATGACTTGGTGCACCAATAGGGATTATATGGGCTCCTTCGGAATATTCACCAAGAGGTGTTTTTAAAGTTTTTTTACAAACTTGGCAAATATTTTTATACATAGACTTTATTTCTTTAACAAGTTTGGTCTCTCTTATTAATCTATTAGATAATGCCAACCTTCTTGTGACAGGGGAACTAATGTCGGGAAATTTCTGCTCATTAGACAGGTTTGGAAATTCGATAATGTCAAAGAGTTTTTGAGCTGCGGTGCTGTCTAAAGGGTAAATGTAGCCTTGGCACCGATTATGGTTTTTATCGATAGGTGCATACTTACCGGTTTCAGGTTCGCCTCTTAAGTAATCGCCAGCTTTCGCGACGATAAAATTCAAGTCATATACCTTCTCTAGTAATATATATTTGCACTTGACAATACACTTATTATTGGCTGGTTGAGCATCCTCAAGAGCTTCGAGAATTGCGCGCAAAACAGGGGTTCCATCAATTTTTGAAAATGAAAATAAGATATCACCCTCTTTTACTCTGAGGATACGCTCTCGTGCGTGGTTATTGCTTGAAAGATCCGCACGGATAAAGCCATTTTGTAAAGCTTTTTCAAATTCAGACTGATTGATCCAAAAGAAACTCACTGATAATCCTTAAATTTTGGTGTTTGTATACTCACGGCAATAAGGGATGCTTCGTTACTAACCTACTCATTCTGGCACGTGAATGCCGGTTTGACAGCTGAGAAAACAATTTCGAATGAGAAAAAGGGAGGCTGATATGGCAAAGCGTAGTCTGCTCTGGAAAGTCGGGCGTGCCTACCCGATTCCAGCCGCCTATACAAAAGAAGAGCAAGAGCACGTGCTGGATCGGCAGGCCATCAGGAGTGCACGCGTTGGAGTTAGTAATGTGCTTGGAAAGTGATCACTAAACGAAACTTGCCATCACCTTAGGGAAACGCTGATCTAATCGCCAAAAAGCGGCGCTGAATACCGATTCGTCTCGGCGACACCAAAGTGATCGTTTTTCAGTCAATAAAAGCCGCAAAAAACGCTTTTTAGCCGATATCAGGGCCATTTTGCAGCCATTTACCCCTTTTGGGGATCTTCAAGACACACTCACCCCCTGTTGTGCCAATAACTCGCGCTTTAAACGCATCAGGTTGGCCAGCCAAAAGAGAGGTAAGCGCCAATAAATCCGCACCTGTAGCTGACGCCCGAGTTTCGCCACACTGATTCCTGCTTTCGAATAAAGGAGGAATCCGATGACCACCCCTGATTTACACCAGGTCTGGCAACAGACGCTATCGGACTGGCAGGCCTCGGGCCTGTCCGGTGCAGCCTACTGCAAGCAAGAGTCGCTTGTTTATCACCGGTTTGTCTACTGGCGGCAGAAGCTGACCGGCAGCAAGGAGCCGAACAGGCCGGTTCAGGCTCAATCCGGATTTTCCCGCGTGGCCCCGATTGCGGATGCCGGAGTCGGTTTGACCGTGTCACTGCCCGGCGGCGTATCGATTACCGGCCTGCATGTCGGCAACATCGATCTGCTGGGCGCGGTTCTGAGGCAGTTGTGATGCGTCACCGCTATCTGCGCCCCTCCTGGGATCTGCCGGAGATCTATCTGTACCGAAGGCCCATCGACTTTCGCAAGCAGGCCAACGGCCTGGCGCTAATAGTGGAGCAGGAATTGGGCCACAGCCCCTTCTCCGGGGCCCTCTACGCCTTCACCAACCGGCAGCGGAACAAGATCAAATGCCTGATGTGGGAAGACAACGGCTTTGTGCTCTATTACAAAGCCCTGGCCGAGGAAAAGTTCAAATGGCCGGGGCCGTCCGATGACCTGATGCCGCTGACCGGCGAGCAGATCAACTGGCTGCTGGACGGCTACGACATCAGTCTGTTGCGGGGCCATAAAACCCTGCATTATGAGAGTGTCGGATAGCTCTTTTTATATCACTTTTTAGGTGTGCCAGGGCGTTTTTTTGCTATAATTTCGCCATGAAATCAACGCCTGATAACGCCTCTTCAACCCCCGATTTCAGCGGTCTGTCCACCGCTGAAATGATGGCGGTTATCGGCGACCTTTAGCAACAACTGGCCTCGAAAGAAGACGCCCTTCAAAGCCAGTTGAAACAACGCGACGAGACCCTCCAGCGTCGCGACAACTATATTGCCATCCTCGAAGAACTACTGCGCCACAAGAAGATCCAGCAGTTCGCCGCCAGCAGTGAAAAGCTGCCCGATCAGATCGCCCTGTTCGATGAGGTCGAGCTGGAAGTCGAGATTGACGAACTGCGCGATGAGCTGCCCGAGGATGAGGAAGAGACTCCTCGCCGTTCACGCAAGCGCCGTCAGCGCGGCTTCTCCGACAAACTCTTGCGTGAGCGTATCGAACTGACGCTCAGCGACGAAGAAAAAGCCGGCGCCACCAAGACCTTCTTCACCAAGGTGAAAGAAGAGCTTGAATACATCCCGGCCCAGCTGAAAGTGCTGTAGTACTGGCAGGAAAAGGCGGTGTTCGAGCACAACGGTGAAGAAAGACTGGTGGCAGCCGCCCGGCCAGCCCATCCACTGGGCAAGTGCATCGCCACGCCGTCACTGCTGGCTTACCTCATTACCTCCAAATACGCCGACGGCCTGCCGCTGTACCGGCAGGACCAGATGTTCAAGCGACTGGGGCATGAAATAAGCCGCA